>Ga0154900_1066_pt4 | contig 23299 bp, 21 predicted proteins | sample Rifle2008BG19ft_FD_105872 | JGI IMG/M metagenome (GOLD analysis project Ga0154900, IMG submission 105872) | Deltaproteobacteria bacterium RBG_19FT_COMBO_43_11
CCCCGCCAGCGGCGGGATAATTCAACCTACAAGCTTCAGCGGTGACGTGACCTCGTGTGACCTTCAGGTTATTAGGTTATACACTTTGTTTCTGAAGATTGGGTTTTATTACTATTTCCCCGCCCGTGCTTCCGCCCGAAGTGATTTCTTATCAATCTTTCCCACCGCAGTCAAAGGAAGCTCCTTGCGGAATTCGATAATTTTGGGGACTTCATAAGGAGCCAGCTTCTCCGCGGCCATTTTTATAATAGCGGCTTTCAAAGTTTCTTCATTTTTTCCCTGAGCGTATCCGGGAGCGAGCGTCAGGTAAGCCTTCACCAGTTCGGAGCCGGGACGTTTCGGGTCGGGAATACCCACCGTGGCGGCGCTTTCTATCGCCGGGTGTTTCGTCAACACATCCTCCACTTTTTTGGAAAACACCTTAAATCCGCTGATGATGATCATATCCTTGGTCCGGTCGACAATCCGCAGATAACCTTCTTCATCCTGTATGGCTACGTCTCCAGTATGCAAATAGCCATTCTCGTCGATGACCTGCCTTGTTTCTTCGGGATTTTTATAATAACCGACCATCACTTGAGGCCCTTTAACACATATCTCTCCTGGTTCGCCTTGCGCTACCTTTTTGCCGGTTATCGGATCCACCAGAATAATATCCGTGTTGATGATCGGCAATCCGATACTTCCCAACTTTCTTTTTCCTTTTTCGGGATTCATCGTCGTAATCGGCGATGTTTCGGTCATGCCGTAGACTTCCAGTAACTTCCCTTTGCCGACGATGCTCTCCAGAATTTCCTGGGATTCTTCCGGAAACGGCGCCGCGGAAGAGATGCAGGCCTGAAGCCGGGAATGGTCCAGCTTTTTGAACCGCGGATTGGCGATCAACATCTGATAAAGGGAAGGAACATTTACCAAATGAGTGGGCTTGTGCTTTTTTATCTCCTTGCAGATATGATTTGTGTCTCTGGGGTTGGGAATAAGAACTTGCGGCCATCCCAGATAAATGGCGTTTGCCGCGAAAAATGTGCCGGCGAGATGGAAGAAGGGGAAGCCGGAAAGAGCCACGCCCTGACCTTTTTCCCATCCAACCCATCTTTGCACCATAAGTAGGTTAGCCACGGAATTTCTGTGGGAAATCATGGCTCCTTTGGGTATTCCGGTAGTGCCGCCCGTGTACTGAATGTAGGCGATGTCATCAGGAGCCACTTTTACTTTCGGAGGATCAGCCGAATATTTCTGAGGAGAAATAGCTTCTTTAAAATGAAGCACGTATTTGCCCGCAAGTTCCGTGACCTTGCCCTGCGGAATTTTTTTCAAAAACTTTCCCAAAATGCGCTTCACATAGGGCATGAATCCGCCCACGTTGGCCGCGACCACAAGCTTTAGTTCATTAAGTCTTGAAGATATATGAACAAGTCTTCCGGCAAAAATAGCGTCCAGCGTAACCAGGCAACGGGCGTCTGAATCTTTTAGCTGGTGTTCCATTTCTTCCGTCGAAAGCAAAGGGGAAACGCCGGAAGCTACGCAACCAGCCTTTAAGGTTCCCAGCCAGGCGATAATATATTCAGGGATATTCGGCAGATTAATCCCCACTACATCACCTTTTTTTAATCCATGAGACAGCAGCATGTTTGCAAAGCGGTTGGCGTATCGATCCAGTTCGGCTAAGGTGACTTTTGTGCCCATAAAACTGAAGGCCAGCTGGTGGGCATATTTTTCAAATGTTTCTTTCACCGCATCAACATAGCTTATTTCCCATACACTTGGATCAAGATCAGTAATGCCCGCATCATAAGATAAACGCCAGAATTGTTCATGCTCCATATTTCAGCTGCCTCCTTTATCAAATATAGGAAATACAAGGCGGTTCTTCAAAAACCTTTCCCAAATTATAAATCTACTGAAATTTATACTTGTATGTCACTTCGACCGCGAGGGAGAAGTCTTATATGATATATTCTTTTTATATCCCCAGCCACGAAACAAGATGATACGCCGCCACTCCTCCGAGGTAGGAGACAATCAGCGTCATAATGATAGTGGAATAAAACCATTTATTGCTGTTCATTTCTTTGCGCAAAACAGCCACAGTCGCGGCGCAGGTGATAAAAAGCATCATCACGACCAGAAAAGCGGCGGCGGAAGCGTGACTCATTACCGTCGGCAGAACATGGATGAGTCCTTCTTCGCCTACCGAATAAAGAACGCCCAGCGTGGCCACAATATTTTCCTTGGCGACCAGTCCGGTTAAAAGCGCGGTAATCATTTTCCAATCCAGTCCCAAAGGCGCTCCCAGCGGACCAATGAACCTTCCCACAGAGGCCAGGATGCTCTCCTCCACAATCCCTGTGGGAAAATAAGATATAAGCCAGACGATTAGTGAAACAGCCAGAATAATTGTTCCGGCCTTGCGGATAAACGCGACTGTTCTGGCCCAGATCACCATTATAATGGTTCTTAAGTCCGGTTGATGATAAATTGGCAGTTCCATGATAAAGGGCGCGTCCTGTTTCCACAGCGTTTTATTGACGATTATTCCCGCCAGCCCCAGCACAGCAATATTCAAAGCCAGAATACTCCAGGACACATAAGCAGCTTTTTCTCCGAAGATAGCGGCCGAAACCAGCGTCAAGACGGCCAAACGCGCGGTACAGGGCACAAAAGGAATCAAAAGCAGAGTAATCATTCGTGCCTTGCGTGTCTCGATTATTCGCGCGCCCAGCACAGCCGGCACATTGCAACCGAACCCCAGACACATCGGAATAAAGCTTTTGCCGTGTAAGCCCACAAGGTGCATGATTCGATCCATGACAAAAGCGGCGCGCGCCATGTAGCCGATATCTTCCAAAAGCGCCATTATGGCAAAAAATATTATCAGAATCGGCAGAAATGTTAATACCGATCCCGCGCCGCCGATGACACCGTTGAGAAGCAAGCCTTGCAGCCAGGCAGGCAGGACGGTGGTATATGGTTCACAGAATTTGATGAATTGCTGAATCCCGTCGCTCAACGTGCTTTGCAGCGGAACGCCCACGCTATACGTTAGAAAAAAGACCACGGCCATCACGGCCAGCAATATGGGAATGCCGAAAATCGGGCGGGTGAGAATGTGGTCAATCCGGTCCGTAAGAACAACCTGTCCCATTTTGAAACGCGAGACTGATGCTCGAGTAATTTTTTCAATCCAGTCATAGCGGCCGTTGACCACCGCGTGCAGCGCGTCTTCATGCTTGCTCAAAAGATTTTGTATCTTCTCCCAGGCGGAAGGCTCGGCTTTTCTTTCCACCATGGCCGATGCTTCCGGATCGCCCTCCATTATTTTAATCGCCACCCATGCGGGCGTGTAAGGTTCGGAAACAAGCGGATGGACCTGCTCAAAAATTTGCTGATAAATTTGTTGGTGATCGGCCGAAACTTCCGGTAATCGGGGAGCGGCCTTAACCTGACCTGCGGCAAAAGCGGCAATTTGATCAACCAGCTCTTTGATGCCGTTGTTGCGCCTGGCCACCATAGGAATAACGGGTACTCCCAGAGCGTCACGCAACGCCCTTGTATCAATCTGAATGCCTTGATCGGAAGCGACATCCAGCATATTGATGGCGACAATTACCGGACGGTTGAGCAGTAATACTTCAGAAAGCAGATAAAGGCTTCTTTCCAGTACCGCCGCGTTTAAAACCAAAACAACCAAATCCGGCTTTTCCTTGATGATAAAATCGCGGGCGATTCTTTCTTCTTCGGAAAAGGCCGTCAGACTGTAGGTGCCCGGCAGATCGACGATACGGAGTAAAACATTGTCGACATGGTGCACGCCTTCTTTCTTCTCCACGGTTTTACCCGGCCAGTTGCCGACGTGCTGGGACAAACCGGTAAGAATATTGAACACCGTGGATTTGCCGACATTGGGCTGGCCGACCAGCGCCACGGAGATTTCTTTTTCGACAGGGGGCAGACAGATATCATCTGACGATTCGATTTTTTTAACCATTATTTTTGACGCTTCGCCCCGCCCCAGAGCTATTCTCGTTGATGCCACGGAAATAACGATCAGGCCGCCGCTGACCTGGGCGATGCGGAATCGGGCGCCCGTAACGATACCCATACCGGCCAGACGGCTGGTCAAAGCCGAGCCTCCTTCAATAGAAGAAATGACGCCCTGATCTCCTTCGCGTAAATCTGTTATTGCCATGAGGTTACTCATTAATCTTTTTCCTTAGTCAAGCTTTGCGGCTGATACGGTATTTTTTCAGCAGTTTCTCCGGGCCATAAGAACCCTTTGTCCGGCGTAAATTTTTGTTGCCCATATCTTCTTCCAGATTTAGATATTTATATTGCGACTGCAATCTCTTGGCCGTATCGTTGAACATGAATTCGTATATACCATGATAATTTTTTGAGGCTTTGGCAAAATGCAGGCAAAAAGTATCTGCGTTCAGAGCCTCTCCAATTATAAAACCCGCCGGCTCTTTTTCAATGTAATATATTGTTCCCCACAGCGCAAGAGCGGAAAATTTTTCCAGCGCCTCGGAGCATTGTTCAAAATCGGTTTTTTCCCGCGCCAATCTGGAATCGGCCTGCCATTGATTTAAAATACTCATCGTATCCGGTAAATTATTCGCCGCGATTGGGCTTGCCTGCGGCTCATAGGAAGCAAAAAATTGATTTAAGTGGTTTCGATGACGCGTGTATTGACTTCCTTTAAAAGACGCCAAATTTTGAGTCAGGTAAATATAATCAGCCTCGCTCTCGTCGCTGAGAACCGTAAATTTATCTTTCGGAAAAAAGGTAAGCCATTCTTCGGGAATGGGAAAGAAAAATCCGTGCTTATCCAACAGATCTATGAATATCTGCATATCGCAACTACGCAAATCATTTAAAGGCATTACATAACTCTGGCCTTGCTTGTTGTTGCCGGAAATGAATAACCCGCAATCCATTGTCAAAAATTCATAATGGCTAACTTTACGGAACAGGTAAACGTTGGCATAAGTATAGTCGGAAATAGGCAGATTCAAATTTTTAAAGCTGTTCATGAGCAGTTCGCGATGCTGAAAATCGATAGTCTCCAGATGTTCCATAAAAAATTTATCAAATCCTTTCTGATAGAGTCCCTCGGTCAGGAGAAGTTGTTATACCGGCGCAGGCCGGTATCCAGACGTCGCTTCCGTGTAGGCCAGGAACCAGTTTAAGAAAATATACTGGATTCCCCCGTATCAAGTACGGGGCAAGCTCTTCGTCGCGCTTAGCTTGCACGGAATGACAAAAAAGTAATTACGACACAACCCCTGGAGCGGGAGGCTCCCTAAAATAACGCGACCTCCAGCGAATCACAGCTTTTTTCCTCCGGCCGGAATTGGGGATTTCAATTCGCGGGACAGCCAAGTCTTAAAGAAGAAATGTTTCATCGTATTCCTTCAGCCAGCGCCTGTGTGTTTTATATTCCGGCATAACCTCTTCTATTAATTTCCAAAATCTTGCTGCGTGGCTTTTTTCTTTGATGTGCATTATTTCATGCACAATCACGTAATCAATTACTTCCAGCGGCGCCATGATCAGCCGGAAACTGAAAGCCAGGTCGTTATCTGCCGAACATGAGCCCCAGCGTTTCCGCGCGGAAGTTATCCTGATGCCGCGCGCCGTAAGCTTTAATTTGTGGCAGTAAAAATCAACGCGCCCGCTGATGTATTCGAAAGCCTTTTGCTTATACCACAGAAAAAAGAAACGTTTCTTTATTTCTCTATCCTCCGGCGCGTTAAGATAAAAACGCTTATTCCAGAAAATAAGCCCCGTTCTCTCGCTTGGTTCAAAAAACACTTCCAGAGGAAAGCCCTCGCCCAGATAATAAAATAATTCCCCGGAAATATATTTTCTTTTTTCGTTCAAAAGACGCGCCCGGGTTTGTTTTTGAATTATTTTGTCAATCCAGTTTTGTTTTTCCTGAACAAAACGATTGATTTCGCGGACGGGCGTGAAATAAGGCGCCGAAACAACAATCTCCGCGGCCCTGCTTATTTGCAGAGAAAGGGTTTTTCTTCTTTTCCTGCTTCTTTTCAGCGTGTAGTTAATATTCATGAAAATTTTCTTATTTTTATGGGTGTTTGATTACCATAGATTTGCAGCTAAAGCGAGTCTGGAAAGGCCTTTTCATTAATTTAATTTTATGTTACGAAAAATAAAAAAAGAGTTGACCGAATGGAAGCAACTAATAAACGTCCCTGGGGGCACTTTGAAGTTTTATCCGATGCTCCTGATCATAAAGTAAAAAGAATTGTCGTGGAACCGGGCGGTATTTTAAGCCTCCAGCGTCACAAACTGCGTTCTGAACACTGGTTTATTGTATCCGGGAGCGGCATAGCGACGGTTGACGGTAAAGAATGTCACGTGTGCGCCGGCAGTGCGATTGATATACCCGTGGGCGCGGCGCACCGTATGGAAAATACATCTACTGATAAGTTGGTAATTATCGAAGTGCAAACCGGCAAATATTTCGGCGAAGATGATATTGAGAGGCTGGAAGATAAGTACGGCCGGGTTTAATCGACGTCATAAAGACTAAGACTGAATTAAGAGTTGTGTGACCTGAGTCACTAGTTTCTTGTTCTGGATAATTAGTCACTTCTTAGCATTATTTTCCACAGCATTTTTTGTATTTCAGGCCACTTCCGCAATGGCATTTATCATTTCTACCAATTTTTTCCCCAAGTCTCATAAACCTACCTTGTTTTGCTGTCTCAAGGTAACTTTTCATATCTTTTTCTAAATCTTCATTATAAACCCATTTTTGATTGTTAAAGACAACTGAATCTATCATGTTCGAACTATTTTTTACACTACCAAAGCCAATCCAGACATCTGCTTTGCTTCTATATTTACGCATTCTGCAAAAGCTTAATAATTTGTATCTTGATTCATAACGATCACTGGTATTCAATGACATGTATGTAACTCCGACACGGGGGATACAATTATCACTTGGTGGTATAGAAAAATTGTGAAATTTCCCATCCTTTAAGGTTTTTATTTTTGTGCTTTTTATATAGCTCACAAGATTCTTTCTTGCGTCACCTGACCAATCTAAAAGATGGAATATAATGTCTGTAATTTTAGCATCTTTTATTGTTTTAATTTCTTTACACAGATTATTGAAATCTTCATTAATCCATCTATTCTTAATTTTGTCCCCTTTATCCGATATTTCTAATCCTAACTTGAGTGGATAATAGTTCCTATCAATCGTCTGAGCAAAACTTTGATCAAGTGCCACTAAATCTCTATTGGGTGTTTTCCATAATTTATTTTGTAAATGATATCCGAGGAATGAGGTTTCTTGATCAGCAATAAAATAATCCATCAAATCTATTCTTTGCTTTATATAGTAAAGAAAGTCGTAGGGGTCATTTAAATAATGAGCAATTATTTCTAAGTCAAAAATAGATAAAACAATTGGATAAGGATCAATATCTTTTTTATCCAGCATAATATTACTTTGATGCGTTAGTGATGGATAATTCTCTGTCGTTATTCCCATTATGTAAACATCATTAATTTCTTCAGATAGTTTTATTTCTCGTCCATCTCTATTTATAAATTTTGCGCCTTTTTCTAATATTCTTTGACGGGCTATCAATCCTTGTTTATAAGCGTCTTGGGCAGCTCCTTGGAAGTCATTTTTCAATGCTTCATCGTCGCCTTTTCTCGATATTTCAGTTAATTTTTTTGACTTTACCTGCACGCATAATGCTTTGCTCCCAAGAATGCAAAGAACATCAATATCTGTATCATCGTGACCTTTTTTTAATGTGATCTTTACGGATTGAAACGTTCTACGCTCACCAAACACCTTCAATAGAAAATCATATGCAATTTCTTCGCCCGTTCTACCTCTATTTTTAGCCGCTTCATCCATATAGGCAGGATTAGTAATCATCCAGTAAAAGGGGCTTTCATACACCGATTCAAATAATAAAAAAGTGATAGGCACAAAATATTTTTCATTATCGAGCCTGATAATAGGATGTGAATTTATGAGATTGTAATCGCCGATTGTTTTAAAATGAGAATTTAAACCTATTTGTGGATTGATAGAAAATTTATTTAAAAAAGCCTCAATATTAATGTCACTGCTAAAATTTTCTTTTTCAATGACAAATAAGTCTATTAACTTTTCATAAAATAACTTCCAATGACTCGCTGTTATCTCGTTACTGTTTAATTCTTCATCACTTTTTGTTTCTTGAAAAAATAATCTTAAATATTGATAAAATTCCATCATTGGCAATATATCTTGTGCCTGTTTGTCCCAATCTTCATGAGGGTTCTTTTTCTTCATGCGACTAATAAGCTCTGGCATTGTTTGTTTTAAATTTCGCCAATTAACTATTTTAGATTTTTCCTGAAGCATGTCTTTGATTTGAAGAACAATTCTCTTTGTCTCGAATATATCAAATGACTTATTTTCAGCAAGCCACTTCATGTCATATTTATATTTTCTTTCCAAAAAATCAAAATATTGAAAATCATAAACACCTGTTCCAGAATAAAATATTGGTTCTATAAGTAAATCTCCCTTACCAAAAAATTCCTTTTGAGCTGTTCTATCATTTTCTTTATAATGCGAATGTTTAAGACTTTGATTCAATTTTTCAATAAAAGGTAGACTAAAGGATTCGTGCAATTCTTCCATTAAATCATATGTTTGTTTTTTCATTTGGATTAGCGCATGTGGCGATTCCGGCGCTGTGAAATTAATTTCATTTTGAATTAGATAACCTAGAATAACAGAAGCTTCATTGATACTTAAATTTGCTCTATAATCAATTGTATGTAATTTTTCTGGGTCTATGTGAAAGTCATCAAATAAAATCATGCAAAGGGCATAAATATAACCTTTAGATTTCACTAAATCTTTTATATCTTCAATTATTATTTCAGCGGTTCTCATTAAGTGACCTATCCCGATAGTCTGGACACCCAAATATGGTAAAATATAAGCAGGTACTGTTTCCCGAACAGTCCGAATACTGGATTACCCAAACAAGTTGGGTAATGACACTTTTTTCGCCTTTCGCCTACCTTATCGTTTTTCCCACAACAATATCTTTTTGTCTCTGTTTCTTCACGGTGTCTTTTTCCACAAATATTTTCCTGCCGGTAAATGGATCTATTCCCGTCCAGTATATCAGGGCGGAGTAGGTGGATGGAAGCGGTGTGAAAATCTGCACTTGCTCGGGATTGAGTTTGAGCTCGCGCCCCGCAAAAGATTTAAGCTCCCGCACATCATCTTCGGTACAACCCGGATGAGCGGCAATGAAATAATACGTCAAAAATTGTTTTTTCCCGGCTTCCTTGTTTAATTTTTCAAAAAGTTTTTTGAAATTGGTCAGTGATTGAGCTTGCGGTTTGCCCATCAGTTTCAGAACGCCGGGCGTGACATGTTCCGGTGCGATTTTCAACTGGCCGGAAACATGATGGCGCACAAGTTCCCGCAAGTAACCTGCGCAATGTTTTTTATCACTCAATAACAAATCGTAACGAAGGCCGGAGGCCACAAATACTTTTTTAATCCCCTTAACCTTGCGCAGTTCTTTAAGCAAACGAAGCTGGCGGCTATGATCCGCTCTAAGTGATGGGCATATCTGCGGAGTGAGGCAGCGTTTATTGCTACAGGCGCCCTTCTTTTCTTTTTGCGGGCATTCGATACCGTACATGTTCGCTGTCGCACCGCCGACATCAAGAATATAACCCTTGAAATCGGGAAGTGCGGCAATTTTTTGCGCTTCAGCGATTATAGATTTTTCGCTGCGGCTGATGACGGTTCTGCCTTCATGCAGGCCGATGGAACAGAAATTACACTCACCATAACAGCCGCGATGCGTCGTGAGCGAGAACTTGATTGTATCCATTGCTTTGACTTTGCCTTGCGTTTGATAATATGGATGGACCTCACGGGTGTAACCCAGGGCGTAGATTTGATCCAGCTCCTCAACTGTTAAATGAGCCTGAGGTGGATTATGCACAAGATAGCGATTGCCGTACTTTTGATAAAGGCCGCGGGCGGTGAATGGATCATTGTTGAAATAAAATGTCTGAAACATTTCGATAAACGCTTTTTTGTCGTCAATAACCTTTTCGTAGGCAGACAGTTCTATAAAATCCTGTGGCGGCTCGGCACAAATAACGCAGGTCCCGCGGATGTCATCAATGTTTTGTCCGGTTTTAAGTTTGCGTGCGATTTCCAGAATAGCCTTTTCCGCCATGCCGTAGGCCAGAATATCCGCGCGGGAGTCGAACAAAATCGAACGGCGAATCGAATCCGACCAGTAATCATAATGGGCAATCCGCCGCAGACTTGCCTCGACACCGCCCAGAACGAGCGGTTTGGTGTTTTTAAAATACTGACGAATCAGATTGGCATAGACAACGACAGCGCGGTCGGGACGGCGGTTGTTTTTACCTCCGGCGGTCAGATCGTCGGCGTGTCTCTTTTTCTTTGTCGCCGTATAATTGGCAACCATGGAATCCATACAGCCGCCGGTAATACCCCAGAACAAACGCGGTTCTCCCAAACGGCAAATATCGATATCGCTTTTCACATCCGGTTGGGCGATAAGGGCTACACGAAAACCGGCATGAGCTAGGACTCTGCCTATTAAAACAACTCCGATATAGGGACTATCAATATAGGCATCACCGGTAACCAGAACGATATCCGGCCTGTCCCATTTTAATTTTTTTAACTCGGAAGTGGTTGTGGGCAGGAACATATAATTGCTTTAAATAATACCGGCGAGCATCAAACCCAGAATCAATGCGGTAAGGATTAGTGAAAAGGAAATTCTTCCCAGCCAGCGATGCGCGGCACGCACGGCAATTTTATTGGCGGCCTTGAAGGAATAGAAACCGAGAAGCAACGTGATGAAAGTTAAGATAAGCGCGCCAAGCCCGATTAGTTGGTGCAGTCCGCTGAAATGCGTGCTGTCGTTGCTTAAAATATTGACAAAGGCCATAATGCCACCGCTAAGCAACAAGAAAAATCCGACGGAATTAAGATTCTTGTGGGTTTTTAACCAATAACTCTTTTTGCGTAGAAAGATTGCTATTGTGATACCTGCAATAAGACAAATCGCGGCGGTAATCATTAATAACATGTGAATTAAAATAAGCATTAAAACAACCTCCCCGCGTGGTTTGAAAATTATCCAAAATCAAAACCAATAATACAGAATATTTTTTTTAAATCAAGCGGCATGTGCCGGGAAAAGTAAATGAAAAAACTCAGGAATGGCTGATAAAGCTTGCTATTTTTTAAAAAAGCCTTAACTTAATTTTAAATTCATCTTTCAAGGAGGTTGGTCCAGATGAAAAGTATCAAAATCAAAGGAATGAGCTGTCAGCATTGCGTGATGGCCGTTACCAAGGCGCTAGGCGCCATCGATGGAATAAAAGATGTTAAGGTTGATCTGAAAACTGGTACAGCCACATACGACGAAGTAAAACCAGTCGATGCGTCGGTAATCGCCGAAGCGATCAAAAAGGCAGGCTACGATGTCGGCTGATAAAGTTCAGTTCGATATTCGTGGTATGACCTGTGCAGCCTGCGTGGGGCGCGTAGAGGATGGCCTGCGTCAAACGCCCGGTGTGCTTTCGGCGTCGGTCAATTTTGCCACGGAAAAAGCGATTGTCGAGTATGACGGAAGCCTTGTGAATATCCAGACCCTTCAGGACAAAGTTCGCGACCTGGGCTATACTGCGTTTATGGATGCAAGCGGGACAGATCAGAAAAAAATCACTGTTTCGGTCGGCGGGATGACGTGCGCCGCCTGCGTTAGGCGTGTGGAAAATGCACTCAAAGAAGTCGATGGTGTCAAAGATGTAAGTGTCAACCTGGCGACAGGACGGGCGACAGTGATTCATGATATACGTTGGGCGGGGCTTGAGGCGTTAGCCAAAACCATTAAAGATGCAGGTTATGAATTCTTAGGCGAGCTGAAAGATTCGTCCGCCGATCCGATAGAGGCCGCGCGTGCCGCGGAATTGCGCGAGATGAAAATAAAAGTGACCTGCGGAGCAATATTGAGCGTCATCATCTTTTTCGGTTCCATGCAGCACTGGTTTTCTTTTCTGCACTTCATTCCGCATCAAGTCATACTCTGGACAATGTTTGTGTTGACCGCGCCCGCTGTATTCTGGGTGGGAAGCCGTTTTTTTGTCGGCGCGTATAAAGCCGCGCGGCAAAAAACATCCGACATGAACACTTTGGTTGCCGTCGGTGCTTTTTCGGCCTACGCTTATTCCGCCGCCGCGACATTTTTCCCCATGCTGTTTGCCGAGGCAGGACTGGCGCCTCATGTTTACTACGACGGTGCGGCCATTATCGTTACGCTGATTCTGCTGGGGCGCTATCTGGAAGCCCGCGCCAAGGGAAAGACATCCGCCGCGATCAAAAAACTGATCGGCCTCAAGCCCAAGATCGCGCATTTACTGCAAGGCGATACCGAGAAAGATATTCCGGTGGAAGATTTGCAAGTGAACGACGTTGTACAGGTGCGCCCCGGTGAAAAAATTCCCGTGGACGGCGTTGTTCTGACGGGTCAGTCCACCATTGATGAATCCATGCTCACCGGAGAGAGCCTGCCGGTGGCAAAAGAGCCGGGCCAAAAAGTATTTGCCGCGACACTGAATACGTCGGGCAGTTTCACAATGCGTGCCACGGGAGTGGGCTCCGATACCATGCTCGCGCACATTATCCGAATGGTGGAAGAAGCGCAGGGCTCCAAAGCACCCATCCAGCGCCTGGCGGACAAAGTCGCCTCCGTTTTTGTGCCAGCTGTTTTTATTATTGCCTTTATCACCTTTGGCATCTGGTATTTTATTCCCAGCGAAGCAAATTTCAGCCGCGCCTTGATTAATTTTGTTTCGGTGCTGGTGATTGCCTGCCCCTGCGCGCTGGGGCTGGCCACGCCGACGGCGATTATGGTGGGCACGGGGCTAGGCGCGCAGAGTGGCATTCTCATCAAAGGCGGCGAAGCTCTGGAAAAAATCCATCGGCTTACCACTGTCGTCTTTGACAAAACCGGCACACTCACTCGCGGCGAGCCGGCGGTAACCAATATAGTTTCCGCCGTCGGATACGATGAAAAACAAATATTGGCCGTGGCCGCGACACTGGAAAAAACATCGGAACACCCGCTGGCACAAGCCATTTTAAAACGCGCGCAAGCGCTGAACATCAATGTTGCGCCAGCTGATAAGTTTTTAGCCTTATCGGGCATGGGCGCCAAAGCACAAGTTAAAGATAAATTATGTCTTATCGGTAATCGCATGTTAATGCAGACTGAAGGCGTGGAAACTAAAGTCCTGGAGAAATCAGCAGGAAAGCTTGTGCAGGAAGGGAAAACGGTCGTTTACGTTGTCGAAGAGCGGCGGGTTATTGGTCTCATCGCTTTGGCCGATGTGCCGAAGGATACGGCTAAACAAGCAGTCGAAAGTTTACAGCACAAGGGATTGAAGGTCGCGATGATTACCGGTGACAATACTGGCACAGCTCGGGCAATAGCCGCGCAATTGGGAATAGAAAAAGTTTTAGCGGAAGTTTTACCGGGAAGCAAAGCGGATGAGATAAGAAAGCTGCAAAATGAAGGTGAAATTGTTGCCATGGTAGGCGACGGCATCAACGATGCCCCGGCATTAGCGGCGGCTGATGTAGGTATTGCGATTGGCGCCGGAACAGACGTAGCGATTGAAGCGGGTGATATCACTTTAATCCGCGATGATTTAATGGGTGTGCCACAGGCAATCAATTTGTCGCTCGCGACTATGCGCGTAATTAAACAAAATCTCTTCTGGGCTTTCATCTACAACGTGATCGGCATCCCCATTGCGGCAGGCGCTTTGTATCCTGCCTTCGGCATTCTCCTCAATCCGGAATTTGCCGCCGCCGCCATGGCATTGAGCTCTGTGTCAGTGGTGAGCAATTCGCTCAGGCTGAAAAGAATTTGGAAAAAGGGTAGCAATTGATTAGCAAAAAGCGCTATGTCGGCGGCTGTCACCAGCCCGAAGGGCAAACAGCCGTCCGGCTGAGGGCTTCGGTAGGACTTCAGGACAAATCATGGCATTATGTCAACCCGGAAGGCTGTTTTTGCGCGCACCACTCACGGAAAGCCTTGATTATGAATCTTCTTATCCCCAAATAAATAACAGCTGCAGAGAAGAGAAGTACCAGAAGCGTCGGAAGAACCCCAACCTTCAAGCAGAGGTAAGCAAAACCCACTGCCGGGAGCAGAATGATTCGCACAACCGTTTTCATGATCGCTTTGGTCCTTATGAAATCCGCTATGGGAGGGGATACTTTGTAGTACCAGTTGACGAAAGACTGGCCGACATGGTTCGTAAAGAGGAACGTGTCTCTAAAGTCTCTCAATATTTTCACACTCGGATCAAAGTATGAGCCGAAAGCCACGGTTGCAATGAAACAGCCACCACCGGATCCTCCGGATCCACCGGGTTCTATCACAGATGGCTTCACTGAAAGGGGGAATGTAACGGTTTCGTCAATGACCGGTGGGTCATAGACGGTAGGTGTCTCGTTGGAATCATTCTCATTAACATAGGCGACGATAACCGATTGTGCAGTTGCCGTGTTATTTGCCGGATCAACAAAAACCTTAAGATACCCCAGCCGCCTAGTCGTACCGAACTGATACCAGACCGGTTTGGTGTCAGTAAGATCAACAAAAGGACCCCCGGCATTGCCGACAATGAAATACGGGATCCCCATTACCCCCACTACCCCCTCTACCAGAAACCTCTGGTAAGTATGTGCATGACCGGCGAAATTTGCGCTAATATGGTAGCGATGATACAGGTCTTCCCATGGCTCAAGATCAGAATTAATCGTGGTTCTGCCATCCTCCCAGATCGGATGGTGATGTATGGTAAATGTTCCTGACATGGTATTGTCCAGCTGGTCTCTGAGCCAGGTTTCCTGACTCTGGGCAAGGGATGGGGAAGTATGCGGATCATCACCATGGGCATTATTCGGATCCGGAGAGTCAAGACTGATAAACCGGATACCCGCACAGTCAAAGGAGTAGTAGTTCAAGGGCATGTTAAATGCCCAACGGTAATGATCGGCGGCGGTAGGCGGGTAACTTTCACCATTGGGATTATGATATTCATGGTTCCCGATGGTGGGAAAGATGGCGGATTTCGCGAGCATCCCGTCGGCAACCTGGAAAAATATGGTCCATAACGACTCATCATCCTTCCTTGCATAGTCCCCGCCATGGAGGATAAAAAGCACATCCGGCTCCTTTGCGATGGCATCCGCCACGTACTTGAACCGTTTCTCCTCAGTATAATTATGACCTTCCTGCGAATCGCTGATTACAATAAAGGTAAATGGACCGCTGACCGGCATCGTCCGGAACGTGCGGTTGCTAAATGCGTCCTCATCTCCTGAAGGTTTCACCTTATAGATATACGATGTATTGGGTTCAAGGCCGGTAAGCTGTACATGTTGATAGCGGGCCGTTGTCTGAGATGTTATCGTTTTTTCAAAGGTTTGATCATGGTTGTAATAATCCGACGTGGCGTAGTCTATTGAGCCCGACCCATCGCATTCCCCTCGCCAGTTGATGGTCGCAGAATTTGTCGTGGTTTTTGTTACCCACGGAGCCCAATAATCGACCGCCTCCGCAATGGTCGGAACAATGCAGAAGAGGCAGAAAAGTATCAATACCAGTAAATGCCTGCAGGGCTTTACTGACAGGAAATTTAATTTACGCGGGAGAAGAGGGAGCAGGGGGCGGGCGTTCCCGGGCAGTCGTTCGGCGGCGTCAAGACTTGCAATCGGGCGGTTTCTACTGGTAGTTATGGCAAACCTCCTGACTCGATAAGGTATTGATTTTGATGGATGAAAATATAGAGAAGCTTTTTTTGCTTGTCAAGGGATATTGTGCATCGAAAAACAGAGGCCGGCAATGCGGTGGGGAAAGGGAGATGCCGCCGCCCTTTTGAGAAATCAGCTCACGTTTGGTCTGCTCACCCGTCAAGAAGGCAATTTTGAGTTCAATTCAGGCAGGCCTCTTTTTCACGATGTGTTATGCCGGGATGTATTCGTTCTAGGAGTATTCAGGGGACTGATAGAGATGTTCGTCATTCATTTCCAATTGAAATGATGTAAGCCTATCAAAATCACAGGATGCCTGATAACACGGAAAAAATAAATTAATGCGCAAATGAGCGTTACTTCTCTTTTTCAAACTTAGACTTCTTCGCGCCGCAAACCGGGCAAACCCAGGAATCGGGAATATCTTCAAACTTGGTGCCGGGTGCGATGCCGCCATCCGGGTCGCCTTTGGCCGGATCGTAAACGTAGCCGCATACACTGCATACGTAACGCGCTCCCGCTGAGGTCGATGTAGCCGCTTTTTCTTCTTTCACATAGGTCGGCGCGTTTTTGGAAGATTTCCCGCCTTTGACACTTTGATAGTAAGCGTAAGTCAATGGTGCTCCCTCGCTGATAACATCAGCTTCAACAACATGGCCGAAAAATATTGTGTGCGTGCCGCAGTCCATTTCATTTTCCACCTCAACCTCGATAAAGCTTAACGCGTAATCAAGAACAATGGGAACACCCGTCGCACCTTTTTTTGTTTTTATGTCTTTGAGTTTATCGACGTTGCGGCCGCTTTTAAAACCGAATAATCCGATGAAGGTCATCGGCGCTTCTTGGGATAAAATCGAAACGGCAAATTTACGGCTGAGCTTGACTAGTTCATGGGTATAATTTTCCTTATTGATGCTGATAGCGATCGTTGCCGGATTCGCTGTGACCTGAAACATGGAGTTGGCAATCTGACCGTTGAATTTTCCATCCTGTCCGGACGTCACTATATAAATGCCGTAACTTATTTTGTGGAGTGCTGCTCTGTTCATTATTTGCTCCTCTTTTAGGGGAAGTTGTTTTGTGACACTGGCCTTATAACGTAAAATTATTTTCAGTGCCACGTAAATTTACTGAGGGGGAATTAAAACAACAGTTGACTGATGTATCCAACCCATAGTGCTTTTCTATTGCCTCCATAACCTTATGCAACTTAATGCTACTTCCATTTTTGTTTTTAATTTGACAAAAGAGTATTTCTCTTATAATTAATTACCTTAGAAGTGAATTCCGACCATCAAAAGTTCATAATTGCGACCTGGGCTGGAGCCCGGGGCTTTCAAGCCAGAACTGGAATAATCTTCAACCTGGGGATTATTATCCTTAATCTCATTTTGATTTAACACTCAGCCTGGATGTAAAAAAGGAAAGAGAAAAAAACAATGATAAAATATCAAGAATTTTTATCGCGGGATCATTTTAATTTCGAGGAAATTCTGGCAACAGCTTACGGGACTTTGGTGTCGGATCCGCCGCCACACTTTGATGCCCGGCTGCCGGCACCACCTTTTCTGATGATCGATAGGATATTGAAAGTGGAAAGCGACGGCAAACATGGAAGAATCATTGCGGAACAAGATATCCGTATGGATGCTTGGTATTTTCAGTGTCATTTCATTGGAGATCCCGTGCAGCCAGGTTGCCTCTGTGTTGATGCTGTTTGGCAGCTGTTAGGCTTCTATTGTCTCTGGCGCGGTGCTTTAGGTTATGGCCGGGCTCTAGGCTGCGGAGATATATCATTCAGTGGTCAGGTCCGCCCTTTCAATAAATGTGTTCGTTATGAAATCGATGTCCGGCGTTATGCCCAATTGAAAGGTTCCGGTGCGGCAATAGTCGTCGGTGACGGCAAAGTCTTTGTGGATGATGAATTAATTGCCAATGTCCAACAGGCCAGAACGGGAATATTCAAGAACATAGGATACAAGGATTATCCCAATAGATCCAAATATTCTATTGGCGGAATAATGGCAAGATAAGGAAAAACGTATACTAGGCAGTTCTCTCCGCCCGCAATCCCGCCTATGGCGGGATAGTTCGGCTTACAAATTCCAACGCACTGCGTTTTTGAAATTTGAGTCTCACTAGAAATATTTCTTGAAATTTTTCCCCACTTAAAGTTATCATTATACGTTTTTTAAAATACATTTTTATTTATGGGGAAAATATTGAACACTATAAAGAAAACCGCCCATTATTTTGCCCGAAAAAAATATTGCCGGGCAGCCATAGACAACCGTGCCGATCTGCGTGTTTTCCAGGAAAAACCGACGCTTTCGATAGCGATGGGTATGGTAATGATTGCTTTTAGCTATGTGATTGGTCTGCCCGCGGTGGTATTTTTGGCTACGCTTGCTATTTGGCTGGATAAACCTTTAATTGGTATTATCGGCGGTCCTTTGATATATGGCATTTCCACGCTGATTTTTATCATCGGTATTAGGTTGGCGGGCTTAAAACATATTAAAGCGTTATTCTTATGGATGGTACGAATTATATTAGAAAAAATTCTTGGTGAGGAAGCTAAGAGCATCAGGTCTTCACCGGCAGAAGGTTCGGGAATTACCCACACGTAAAACTGAAGCGCACTCATACGCGCTATTAAAGAAATGTTGAGGTGTTAAATGAGTCAAATTGAAGATTTGGTCGGTGAACTGAAAGTTAAAATTATCTCGACACTGGGTTTAATGGATATTAAGCCTGAAGACATCAAAGATGATGCTCCTCTTGTCGGTGGAGATACAGGAATAGATTCCATTGATGTTCTGGAGCTAGTGATGATGATTGAAAAAGATTACGGCGTCAAAATTGAGAATAAAGAATTGGGCGCCAAAGTTTTCGCGTCTATTCGCATTCTAGCCACGCACATTTTTGAAAACCAGCGGAAAAAAGCTTAGGCTGAAGTTCAAGAAAAATAACATTTTTTATCTACGATGTCTTTACTATGAAAGTATTGCTAATTTCAGCAAACACTTTGAGGATACCTTATCCGGTCTATCCGCTAGGGCTTGATTATGTCGCTGGCGCTCTGGGGTCCCGCTATCAAACTAAAATACTGGATTTAAATGAGTTTGGTGACTTAGGTGAAGTGGGAACCTTTATCAGAGAGTTTGCGCCGGACTTCGTCGGAATATCGATAAGAAACATTGATAACACTGATACCATCAACAGCCGCGGCTTTCTTGCCGAATACCAAAATTTAATTCACCAAATCAGGGAAAATTCGCAAGCCAAGTTAATTTTGGGCGGTAGTGGTTTTACTGTTTTCCCGGTGGAATTTTTGCAGGCGTTGGATGTCGATTACGGTATTGTCGGTGAAGGCGAAAGGTTGCCGCTATTACTGGAAGCCCTGGAAAAAAATAAGGACCCAAAAGCAATTCCCGGCATTGTGACTAAAGAAGCTGTCCATATTTCTTACGAGACATGGAATCGTGCCGTCAAAAGGAATTTTGATCCGACAAGCTCGCATATACAGATTTATTTATCCTACGGCGGCATGCTCAATCTGCAAACAAAAAGGGGTTGCCCGTTCCAGTGCAGCTACTGCACTTATCCCCATATTGAAGGGCACCGGATGCGTTTTTTCCCGCCAGACGAAATCGCTCAAAAAGCCCGTGAATTGCAGGATGCCGGCGCCAAGTATATTTTTATAACCGATTCCGCTTTCAATGCCAGCTATGAGCAAAGCCTTAAAGTGGCCGAGGCTTTTATTAAAGCCCGTGTATCTATCCCCTGGGGAGGATTTTTTGCCCCGACAATTCCACCACAAGATTATTACCAAAAACTTGCCGATGCCGGTTTGACTCATGTGGAATTCGGCACGGAATCTCTATCCGATACAATGCTTACCAATTTACAAAAACCTTTTGTCACTGGCGACGTTTTTAATGCTCATCATCAGGCATTGCGGGCAGGCCTGTATATTGCTCATTATTTTCTCCTGGGTGGCCCCGGTGAAAACAAGCAAACTCTGCAGGACACGCTAAACGGTGTAGATAAGCTTGAAAAATCCGTTTTTTTCTTTTTTTGCGGCATTAGAATTTATCCGCATACGGACTTGTATAATGTTGCTTTGCGGGAAGGCCAAATTCAAGCCTCACAAAGCCTCCTACAGCCGGTATTTTATAGTTCACCGCACATTTCCGGCAAAGAAATTATGCAAATGGTGGAAAATCACGCCAACGGCCGTTTTAATTGGCTTATTGGCGCCGGTGAAACCAAGGCCACCCGCGTTCTTCCTAAGCTTTACGAGCGGGGGTTTACGGGGCCGTTGTGGGAGCACTTGATCCAATGATACCAGATCGCTTTCGTCGGCTAACTTTGTTGGCATCGTCGTCGGTTTCCTCAACGTATTTGTAATACGCCTGCGGAACCTCCTCCTTGCCGCCGCGTTATCCTTTGAAATCAATCTAGTATAATTAAAAAAGGCTTAGAACTTCGTAAAGGTTTTTTATCAATGAAAAGTCTTATATTCTGGCGGACTCCGGCGCAAATTTCAGGAATAATTATTTTGGCTGTCGCCGTGTTAGTTTATTTTGTCTGCCCCTTAATGGCGCCGGCCGTCGCTTTATTATATATTCTTCTGTGTGTTCTTGGTTGTTTTTTCCCGCAAACCAATTTTTTCCTGCCTGTAATCAACCGCGGCAAAACCGGAAAAAACTTCGTCGCGCTTACTTTTGACGACGGGCCTTCTGAGCCGGTAACAAAACAAATCCTTGATCTACTCGATAAATATTCGGTGAAGGCGACTTTTTTCGTTTCCGGTATCAATGCTTCACGCCACCCGGAAATTATTCAAGATATTATTGCTCGCGGCCATGCCATTGGCAACCATTCTTACAGCCACAATCCTTTCCTGATGCTGAAGAGTTACCGTACTCTCTACAGGGAAATAGCCGAAGCGCAGAGAGTGTTGCGGGAAATGGGGATTGAGGCGAAGGCTTTCCGTCCACCGGTGGGCATAGTAAATCCCAAGCTTTCTTCCGTACTGGATAAGCTGGGAATGTATTGCATAACTTTTAACTGTCGCGCTTTCGACGCTGGTAATTTCCGCGTAAAAGACATTGCGAAGAATATTCTAAAAAAAGTAAAATCAGATGACATTATTTTACTGCATGATGTGTCTGCCCGCCAAAAAAAAGATAACGCAGTATTTTTATCGGAAGTAGATATAATGCTTGCCGGAATTATTTTAAAGGGGTTAACAATTGTACCTCTTTCCGTTTTGATAAACAAACAAGTGATGATAGTAGAAAACCCCTTAGAAAGCCTTTAACTTTCTAACGGGGTAAAAAAATTTTGATTGAAAAAACAATCGATGATATGTAATCCTACTATTTAAAACAAATTGGACTTTGATACTAGTAAGCGAGGTGTAGTTTCTTGGAAGGTCAATGGAATTTGCTGCGGGATATTAATACCGGAAAATCAAATGAGATTGAAGCGTTAGCGTATGTACCGATGGATTCGCCATGGTTTTCAGGCCATTTTCCCGGCGAACCTATTCTTCCGGGAATAGCTTTGGTTCACATGGTCGAGCAGGCTATCCTTAAGGATGCTGAAACAAGAAACGAGCGGATAAAGCTAGATACGCTAAGAAGAATTAGATTTGTCCAGCCGGTAAGGCCGGGAGAAACAATTTCAATTAATATTTCCGGTGAAGAAGTAGACGAAGAAATTTTGTTTTCTTTTAAAGTAACAAATAAAGAAAACATTGTATGCAGCGGTGTAATTATTGCGAAGAAGATAAAAAATAAATAAGCCTAGAAGGAGAGGAGGATAAGAATGCCTGAAAGCAATGATAAAAAAGGCATTATACAGCATGTGGCCGAAGTCATTATCGGGGAGCTTAAATTAGAAGACATTACGGCGGATACATTCAATCCGGATATGGATTTGGTGGATGAGCTGGGTATTGACAGCATGGATTTAGCCACTATTGCCTTAGTCCTGCAAGATGAATACAAGATAGTAATTGATGAAGACGATTACCCCAAATTGAAAACAATTCGCCTGATCGCCGATTATATCGACGAAAAACTAACTGCGAAAAGTTAATCGATATAAACCAATTGTCTATGACTATTAAAAATAAAGATTCTTATGAACCGGACAGACCGAAATTTTCCGAACTTTTAGCAAACCCGGAGGTCAAAGCGCGTTGGGAAAAAGTTCGAAAATATTTTTTTCTGCGGGAATCCACATACGATATGTCCAACCGCTGCAATATTCGCTGTGACGGCTGCTATTATTTTGAAGGAGAAAAGCAATTTGCCGAGGAAAATGGCAGTGTGGAAGCGTGGCGCAATCTTATGCAGGCGGAAAAAAAACGCGGCATTACTTATGTTGTTCTGGCCGGTGCCGAACCGTCGCTTGTGCCGCAACTGCTGGATGTATGCTATTCGGAAATGCCGCTGGGGAGCATTGCCACCAACGGTTTTAAAAAGATTCCACCATCGGTCGGTTACAAAATACATATTTCCGTTTGGGGTAACGATGAGACAAGCCTGCGTATTCGAAAAGCAAAAAATTTGTTAAAAAAACAAATTGAAAATTATAAAAATGATTCCCGGGCCGTTTTTGTGTATACTTTTACAAAGGAAAATATTGATGAAGTAAATGAAGTTGCCGCTGAGCTGATCGCCAATAACTGTAAATTAACCTTTAATGTATTTTCTTCGCCGGTAGGTTACGCGGGGCCCCTACGCCACGATGAGGCGTCCCTGAAGCGCACTCGAGAAACCATGATCGCGCTTTTGAATCGATATCCGAAAAATGTTCTTTTCTCTGTTTACAACGCCGTGGCGCACACTCATTCAAAAGGATTACACGATCTTTATTCCTGCTCTTATCCCCGCTGTAATCCCTCGCAGGATATCGGTTTGGGAAGGTCTTTTAGGCAGTATCGGACAGATTTGAATTGGGACAGAGCTGTTGCCTGTTGTGTGCCCGATACGGATTGTCCCGATTGCCGGCATTACGCCGCGGGGTCAGCGGTTGTTACGGCGAGGCTTTACCGCCATGTAAATAATTCAGCCTCATTTAAATCCTGGCTCGATTATGTTGACACCTACCTGGCGGTCTGGGTAATGGGCTATGAAAAAGGGAAAAATCTTTGCACTGTAGCAATCGAACCACCCCCAAATGCAGGAAGTTGAAAAATAAGGATTGGTATAAATGAAAACAATAAGTTCTCTGCTGGATAAAGACTGGCAAGCCCGTTATAAGCGCATTGCCAATTTGAATATTCGCAGTTCCATATATGATGTTACCAACCGCTGCAACCTGCGTTGCAAAGGCTGCTTCTTTTTTTCTTCCGGAGAGCATCAAGTAAACGAAGAGATGGATATAAAGAAG
>Ga0154900_1122_pt2 | contig 23207 bp, 19 predicted proteins | sample Rifle2008BG19ft_FD_105872 | JGI IMG/M metagenome (GOLD analysis project Ga0154900, IMG submission 105872) | Deltaproteobacteria bacterium RBG_19FT_COMBO_43_11
ACCTTTTGCGGGCATCCGCAGAACATTTATAATCCGCAAGTAAGATACAACTAGAAGGAATATCGCGACGTCCTACCCTTCCGCGCAACTGATGCAGCTGCGAAAGTCCGAAGCGTTCGGCATGTTCGATTACCATTAAAGACGCACGCGGCACATCAATACCTACCTCAATGACGGTTGTGGAAACAAGAATTTGAATGTTGTTTTCCAGAAATTCCCGCATGATCTCATCTTTCTCTTTTTCTTTCATCCTGCCGTGAATCAATCCAACCCGGCAATCCGGGAAAATATCCTTTTGCAGATGCTGGGCCATATTGGTCGCGTCTTTCAAATCCAGGTTTTCCGATTGCTCCACCAGTGGATAAACGATAAAAGTCTGACGACCTTTTGCCAGTTCTTCTCTGATAGTTAAATAAACCTTATCTCTTTTGTTTTCTCCCAACAAGACAGTATGCACAGGTTTTTTTCCAGGCGGCATCTCATCAATCACTGAAACATCCAAATCGCCATAGACAGTCATCGCCAGAGTCCGTGGAATGGGAGTTGCCGTCATGACCAATACATCCGCGTTGATTCCCTTACCACGTAAAGTTGCCCTTTGCATAACGCCAAAACGGTGCTGCTCATCGATAACAACAAAACCAAGCTTATGAAAATCAACATCTTCCTGAATTAAAGCATGCGTACCGATGATAATATTGGCTTCGCCTTTTTGAATTTGTCGGAGGACTTCGTTTCTGGAAGCGTTATTCATAGCGCCGGTAAGCAAAACTGTAGTTAAACCAATTTTTCCAGCCCAGGAATTTATATTTTCGAAGTGCTGTTTGGCCAGTATTTCCGTAGGCGCCATCAATGCTGCCTGATAATTATTTTCACAAGCTGTAACCATTGCCGCCATCGAAACGATTGTTTTACCAGAGCCGACATCGCCCTGCAACAGCCTGTTCATGGCTGTTTGAGCAGCCATGTCTGTTTGGATTTCTGCAATTACTCTCTTCTGAGCGCCGGTTAACGCGAAGGGCAAGATAGAATAAAATTTTTCCAGAAGTTTCCCCTCAAGTTTAAATGAAATTCCTTTATCCAAGACCCTTCCCGATTTTTTGACAGCCATGCCGAGTTGAAAAAAGAAAAACTCATCGTAAATCAAACGCCTGTGTGCTTCCGAGCGAGCGGATATAAATTGCTCTACCGATTCGTTATTGCCGGGAAAATGGACAGATAACAGCGCTTCGTGGATATTGAGCAAATTGCGTTTGCGGCAAATATCAGCTGGTATTGGTGAAACCGCGTAGCGGGAATAATTTTCGAGCGCGAAATTCATTACTTTGCGGAAATATTTTTGATACAGTCCTTCTGTTTCCGAATAAATAGGCACTATTCTTTTAAAATTTAAAAGATTTTCTTCATCCTGTTCATCCAATATTTCATAATCGGGGTGAATCATCGCTTTGCCGTCATAACTAGGCCTAGCTTCACCGGTAAAAATTACTCTGGTTCCCTTCTTAAAAACGCCTAAAAGATATGACATCTTGCCTCTAAACCACTTTGCCGTTAAATTTGCGGTATTATCGCTGATTGTAATTTCCAAAATTCGTTTTTTTCCGTAGTATCGGTACTGGGCGGCTGCGACACTACCTGCTACACTTTGAATTTTTCCCACTTCCAGGCGATTAATTTTTTTTATTTCCCGCCGGTCTTCATAAGTTCGTGGCAAAAAAAACAGCAAATCTTCGACGGTGGCAATTTTCTTGGCGGCAAAGCGAGCGGCCATTTGCGGCCCGACACCCTTTAAATATTGAACCGGCAGGATAAGTTTGGACACAGAATTTCTTAATTCCGATACTCTTTGTATTATCTGCTTATCTTCAGCGTAAACCGGCGCTTTCGCGGGCATAGCAAAAATAGCGCTTTTTAATTTTTCTAAAATAATTTGCGCATTTTCTATCCTGGTTTTTCTTAATTCCAGCTTCTGCCAATCGTAATCAAAAAATATCTGCGACAGAGCCTCAATTAAGCTAAAAGTATCGTTACTCGCAGCAGGCGGCAATGAACCTTTAAGCGCAGCCAGCAAATTCAAAAGAGATTTGCCTAAATCTTTTATATACGATATATTTTTATAATTATCTTTGAAGGCAAAATTCAAAGGCTGTTCAATTTTTTGCAGAACCGTTTTTAGTGAATCCATTTAAGTCTCCGCAGGAGAAAATTGGCAAACCTAAATTATTTTCGGGTAATTGATGCTTTTTGTTAACAAATATCATTTATTTGCGCAAGGAATGATTGACTTAAAAGATGATTTACGTTACATGAACAGGCATTAGATTTTTATATAGAAAATCAAACTCATAGGGGATTATGCCAATTAAAACTACATACAAATCAGCAGGCGTAGATATTGATGCCGCCAACGAGTTTATCGATTGCATTAAACCGCTGATTAAAACAACGGCACGCAAGGAAGTTATTTCGGGTATCGGCGGTTTCGGCGGTCTTTTTCATCTGGATTCGGCAAAACTGAAAAATCCGATACTGGTTTCTTCCACCGATGGTGTGGGCACTAAATTAAAGATCGCCCAATTAGTGAATAAACATGACACCATTGGGATTGATCTTGTAGCGATGTCGGTTAATGATGTTGTTGTCCATGGTGCCGAACCATTATTCTTTCTCGATTATCTGGCCACGGGTAAAATCGAATTAGAAAAAAGCGTGCAAATTATCGCTGGCATTGTTCAGGGCTGTATTCAGGCCGGCTGCACTCTTCTGGGCGGCGAAACAGCTGAAATGCCCGGTTTTTATAAATCCGGTGAACACGATCTTGCCGGTTTTTGTGTCGGTGTGGTGGAAGCCGATAAACTAATAGACGGCTCCGCGATCAGCATTAATGACCGGGTAATCGGGCTTGCTTCCAGCGGTTTGCACAGTAACGGATTTTCTTTAGCCCGGAAAGTTCTGCTGGAAAAAGGGAATTTGGGAGTAAATGACAGAGTTTCCGGATTGGATAAAACAATTGGCCTGGAACTTTTAGAACCTACACGCATCTATGTTAAATCTCTCCTTAATCTTTTTAAAAGTTTCAAGGTCAAAGGTATTATCCATGTTACCGGCGGCGGATTTTATGATAATATTCCGCGCATAATTCCTAATTCCTGCCGGTGCGTAATTAACAAAAAGAGTTGGGATGTACCGCCCATTTTTAAAGTTATCCGGGAAATGGGTAATATCGAAGAACGAGAAATGTTTCGTGTATTTAACATGGGCATAGGTATGATGCTCATTGTTTCGGAAAAGGAATACCTGGGAGTTATTGAGCAGCTGAAAATGTTGGCGTTGGGTGAAAAAGCCTACTTAATTGGTGTCATAGAAAAAAGAGAAGATAATCAGGATCAAGTTATTCTCACTGAAAATTAGAGTCAAATTTATGGCTGATTTATTAAAATTGGGAGTTTTAATTTCCGGAAACGGTTCCAATCTGCAGTCCATTATTGATCATATCGAAAAGGGAACATTAAAAGCGGTAATAAAAATCGTTATCAGCAACAATCCAGACGCTTTTGGAGTAAGCAGAGCAAAGAAACACGATATTAATATTACTATTTTAAATAATAGGGACTTTAAGTCCAAAGAAGATTTCGATTCCGAGTTGATAAAAATTTTGAAGAAAAACGATGTGGAATTGGTAATTATGGCCGGATTTACGCGTATTCTTACCCCGATTTTTTTGAAAGCTTTTCCCCAGAAAATTATGAATATCCACCCTGCCCTGCTTCCTTCTTTTCCCGGATTGCACGGACAAAAACAGGCCCTGAACTACGGCGTTAAATTTTCCGGCTGCACGGTGCATTTTGTCGATGAAGGCGTGGATACAGGCCCAATAATCATTCAAAGTGTCGTGCACGTGTGCGATGACGATACAGTGGAGGGGCTGGCAGCGAGAATATTAAAGGAAGAACATCGGATTTATCCACAAGCGATCCAGTTTTATGCTGAAAGCAGACTGGAGATTAAAGATCGTAAAGTGAGTATTAAAGACATAGATAAAGAACTTGCAAAGCCGTTACATAATCCGCCTTTATCCGGCTTTTAGCATATTTTAATCATTTGATTGTGAGGAATAAATTAATTCATGTATGATCTAATTGTCATAGGCGATGACATTTCTTCTTATATTGCCTCCACAGTTGCGTCGCATTACGGACTAAATACTGCGCATATTGCTAAACACGATATCGAATCAACATATTCGATTGGCGATTATTCTTTTAATTTAGATCCGACGCCGATGACAGGTTTTGGCATTAATCAGACGGGGCATTCTCTTTTGTCTGAATTAAATATATCCGTTACTGAACAGGAAGCATTTTTGTTAAATCCTTCCTATCAGGTAATAATGCCGGAACATCGTATTGATTTTTTTAACGATAAAAATTCATTGGTAAACGATCTGATTCGGGAATTTCCGGAAAAAGCCCCAGAAATTAAAGCATATTACAATGCGGTGGAAAAAAATTCTAAAGTCTTTTTAAAATGGATGCAAAATCACCCATTTATTAAGCTCAGAGGCATAAAGGATTACTTTAGCTATATTAAATTAATTCCTCATTTAATAAAGTTTAAATTTGCTACCAAAAAATATAAACGAACAATTTTTCGTAATGCGTCTTTAAGAAAAATTCTGGAAGCTCAACATGCTTTACTTTCCTGCGAGAAAGATGGTTTTGATTCTTTTACGTCGCATTTTCAATATTCGGCACCCCAACGAGGGATTTACAATTTTCAGAGAGGCAAACTGACACTACTTAGTTCGCTGATCAATAAATTTCAATCCACCAACGGTAAATATCTGAATAAGTGCAGATTGCTTTCCATTAAAAAAGGTAAATTGAACGAGTTGGAAGTTACTGACAGCAAGGGGGTCACTTCAAATATTTCTGCAAAATATTTAATTATCAGTAATAAATCAGAAGCAATACAGATTTTGCTAAGACGTAAAAAAAAGCGAATAAATATCGGTGAGTGGATTAGGCCAACACGAATTTCCCATTACCCTTTTACTCTTCATTTGGGCATTTTACAAAAAAATATTCCCGAGAAAATGGCGGCCCATGTGGCGGTAATTAGCGATGCAAATAAGGATATTTATGACAATAACCTGATTATTTTAGAATTGAGTCCTTCAAAAGATAAGAAAAAGATTTCTAAAGGACAAATTTTAATTTCAGCTACTGTTTATCTTTCTGATGATTCTAAACTTTGGTCTAAGAAGAAATTGAATGAAAATGCTCATTCCATTATTGAGCGGCTCGAATATTTCCTGCCTTTTTTAAAAGAAAATATTCAATTTATCGATATAGATAAATCAATCGAAATTTCCATGAAATACCGTGATATAGTTAATCCAAAATATCAATTACGAAGCTCTTTTATTTCTGGCTTTCTTGCAAAAAACAACCAAACACGTTTTAAAAACATTTATCTTACGGGAGCGTCTCTATTAATGGATGCCGGCTTTGAAGGTGAAATTATTTCCGGTATGTATAGCGTGTACGAAGTGTTAAATAAAAGGAAATAAATAATGGGTTACGATTTTACAATTAAGAATCTTGGCGAAGCGCGCATAAAATCGCCTCTGAATATCGCCAATTTTACGCAAGACGAGAAAAGAATATTGTTCAATTCGTATTTGGACGAATATTCAATCTTGACCGACCCCGAAGGCAACCCTCTTTCGTTAGAATTGGCCGGACCTCGCAAAAAGATATATTTCGATTCCGCTCGGACAAAAGCGGCTATAGTTACTTGCGGCGGTCTTTGTCCGGGCATCAATGACGTTATTAGGTCAGTCACGATGACACTTTTTTACCGTTACGGTGTAAAAGACATTATGGGAATCAAATACGGCCTGCGTGGGCTAAATCCCGCATATGGCTATAAATTCATTAATCTAACGCCCGAATTAGTTGATGATATAACGAGTATTGGTGGGAGTATTCTTTCTACTTCGCGCGGTCCACAGGATATTAATATCATGGTGGATTATCTTAACAAATTAAATATCAATATTCTTTTTTGTGTGGGCGGAGACGGTACTATGAGGGCTGCTTCGCAAATTTCTGATTTAATTAATGAGAAAAATTTGAAAATCGCCATTATCGGTATTCCGAAAACAATCGATAACGATCTTGATTTAATACAAAAATCGTTCGGTTTTGATACAGCGATAGAAAAATCAGTAGAAGCTATTAAAAGCGCTCATGTCGAATCCAAAGGCGCCTTAAACGGTATCGGTCTGATCAAAATAATGGGACGGCTTTCAGGACATATAGCCGCCCATGCGGCTTTGGCACAAAATGATACAAATTTCGTATTAATCCCTGAAGTTCCTTTTGATTTAGAAGGAGAAAAAGGATTTTTAAAAACACTGGAGAAACGAATAAAGTTGAAGGGTCACGCGGTAATATTGGTCGCGGAAGGCTCGGGACAAGATCTCTTAAAAAATGACAGCATACCTATCGAAAAAGATTCTTCGGGAAATATTCGTTTGCTTGATATAGGAATATTTTTGAAAAACAGCATTGAAAGCTATTTTAAAAGAATTAATCTGGAAATAAATTTAAAATACATTGAACCAAGTTACCTGATTCGTTCCGTACCGGCAAACGCCTCGGACAGCATTTATTGCAGTTCCCTGGGGCAATATGCTGTTCATGCGGGAATGGCCGGAAAAACAAGCCTGCTCGTTGCATTAATGAAAGAGGAATATGTGCACCTCCCTTTTAATGCCGAAATTTCCCGCAAAAGAATTGATCCACAGGGAAATCTTTGGTTACGCGTATTAGAGACAACCGGACAGCCTATTTCCATGAAAAATAATTGACACCGGTGATATGCTTTTACGAGTTAATGAAAGAATAAAATTAAACGAAATAATGCTTGCAAAATAGTCCCTTATGTTCTAGAAACAGCGCAACTTTTCGGGAGGAATAATTAATGTCTCGTATTTGTGAAGTATGCGGTAAAAAACCGTCAATTGGCAATAGTGTCAGCCATGCAAATAATAAAACGAAAACAGCGTGGTATCCTAATTTGCAAAAATTACGTTGTGTTGATGAAAAAAAAGGGTCGGTAAAAAGAATCAAAGTATGCACGCGTTGCATTCGCTCTGGTATGGTCAAAAAAGCTATGTAAGTGGTGGAACCCAGCCATAATTTTTTATAGTTTGAGCGGATTCAAAAAGGAACAACTCATCATCTGCGTCAAGTAAATCTCTTGCCTGCAGGAACAATTTTTTAATACCGTCATAAAGCACTTTATCACCTGTTTTTAATCCGAATTTATTTGTATAAAGACGAATGCGGCCGTCAATATTCATGATGCGCTCCATTCTTTCCTTGGTGATGTAAAAGGAAGCTTCCTTCATTACTTCTTTAACTTCATTTCCCCCCAGATCATATAACCAATTTATTGTGGCTGAAAACTCATCCATTTTATTTTTTGCCGTAAAATTTATAGCCTCAGCTAAAAGATCAACTGTCTTAATAGAATTCATATGAGTTAAAATAACTAGATCGAAAATCATTTCGATGATTAAATGCGAACTATATGCCGCGTCATTATAAGAAATTTCTTTTCCAATTGTGTTATTATATAGTTCAAAAATGGAATTAATAAGGGGCTTCCCTTTGACATAAGAATAGCCCTGAGAATCCGGATCGAATTCTTCTTTGCAATCCGGGCAAATATATCCATAGTGGGCAAGGTCATCAACTAAAAGATGAAACATGACATAAGAAGCTCTCGAATAACAGGCTGGTATATTCAGGTTTCTTTTAATTTTATGCGTTTGTGCCGAGCTAATTTGCGGATGAATGGTTAGCAAATCCGGCACAATATTGTAAACATAAATATCTAAATCGTCTTTTTTTACATCTGACGCCCCAAAAACTTTCTGCAAAAGATATGTATGGGTTAGCATCAACATAAAAAACGTTCCTCATTATAATTATTAATCTCTACAATTGGATATTTATTTTTTAAATCATCAATAATTAGGGTAATATCCGAAATAAAATCAGGCATAATAGAAAATTTGATTATTGCCCTGCGAGGATCAATCGTTGATACGGTGGCCATTCCTTCATAGCCTTCAATAATAAATTGAATTGGCGCAATATCATTTTTTTTTACTTCGAAGAATTTTTCTATCATTATCGTGATTTTATTATCACTTATTGAATTAAAGAGCAAGAATCAGCGGACAATTGACTACACCGGATAAAAACTGTATGCTTATAAAAAAAAGAGGCGATCTATGCGTGTCAGCAGAATATTATTGATATTATTATGTATTCTTTTTATTTCATGTTCAACCACCAATCCGAATATCAAAAGCATCACCGCCGGAGATGTCCATTCCTATTTAAGGGAAGCCCCTAATGCCGACCAACATCCAAATGCCGGGGCTAATATTTTATTTGAGTATTATTATGTAGAGTTTTTCAAAGACAGCACCAGTATAAACAGACATTTGGAACGAGTTAAGATATTCAATGAGCGAGGACGATATCTAGCCTCCAAAACAATTTCTTACCGTGAGGGTTACCAAAAAGTCAAAATATTGTTCGCCAATACTATTAAACCTAATGGGCAAGTTATACCGCTGGATAAAAAAGATGTTCATGATTCTTCCGCGTATGCCGGATATGAATTTTATACCGATATTAGAGAAAAGCGCTTTACCATGCCTGCGGTCGAAGATGGCTGTATTATCGAATACGCCTACGAAATTACGAACCTTAAACCGATACTTTCGTCTGATTTTTTCGCCATTTTTCTTTGCCAGGAATTCAACCCATTGGAAATTGATATTATGGAAGTTGTCCTGCCGGATAATATCGAGTTACAATATAAAAAATTTAAAACATCCATAACACCGCAAGTAACTGTAAAAAATAATAAAAAAGCATATATTTTTACAAATACCAAGCAAAAAGAAATAATTCCGGAGGCGCGCATGCCCTCTTTAAGAGACAGAAATACTTTTCCCCAGATATCTCTTTGGACGCTGACAAATTGGGAAAATATCTCCCGGTGGTACATAAAACTGGTTCATGAGCAGATGAAAACCGACAGTGAACTGGTTAGTTTTACCAAACAACTTATTGCCGATAAAAAAACTAATGAAGAAAAAATTAATGCGATTTTTAATTTTGTTTCACAAAAAATAAGGTATGTGTCCGTCTTACTAGGACCATACACGCATAAACCTCATCTCGCCTATGAAATTTTTCAAAAAAGATATGGTGACTGCAAAGATAAGACAACTCTTTTGCTCACCATGCTTAAAATCGCCGGTATTGAAGGCGGACCTGCTCTTGTTCCCTCTGACCCCGAATATTTTGATGAAACCATGCCATCGTTGGAAATTTTTAATCATGTCATTGCTGTTGTTCCCTCCGCTGGCAAATACTTCTGGCTGGACTCGACCAATGAGACAGCCTCTTACGATTCACCACCATTTTTCCGTCCTACGACAGTTTTTCTTATCCATCCTGACGGCTCTTGTCAATTTATAAAAACACCGGATATTGACAACAAAAAAGATTTTTCCCATACGGAGATTAAATACAAAATTAATACCGAAGGGGATGCTGATTTGGATGCCACTTATACGTATTCGGGAAAAGTAGCCGAACCGATACGATATTTCTATAAATATTCGCCGCCGGAACAAAGAAAAAAATATTTTGAAAGAAGCGGTATCACCGTTAAAGAACTAACATTAAACAGTTTGACTAACACCCAAGAAACTTTTGTGGTTAATTTAAAAGGTTCTATTAAAAATTTAGCGCAAAAACTAGATAATAGCTTGATGGTGTTATCTGATGTAATTTCCCTGGATTCTTACCGAGATATCACAGCGGCAAATGAGCGCAAATATCCGGTTGTCGTTAAACCGTCATATTATTCTATAGAAAATTATTCCTTCGCTTTTCCCCGTGGATTTAAGATCAAAAAATTACCTCCTGCTTTCTTATTGCGAAAACCATTTATATACAGGAATGAAAAATACTCTTTTAAAAAAAACTTATTAGATGTTTCCATAGAAAAAAAGTCTTTTAAGTATACTATCAGACTGGAAAACCTTGATGCTTTTAAGACATTTGCCCTGCAACTGCAAAAACACGAATCATCGATAAAAAATATGATTCTGGAAAAAAAATGATGGAAGTTTGACATTAATACGGGCACTGATATGATAAATAAACTAAAAAGCTGAGATAAAGAGAAATAATGAAAAAAACTAAGAGTCTGCCGATAACTCAATGGAAGTTACATGAATCCCGCAATAACAACATAGAGGCTTCATTAAGCAAAGAATTCGGAATTTATCCGATTGTATCGCAAATTCTGGCTAATAGAGAAATTCTGGATATGGAGAGCGCACGACGCTATCTTCAGCCTTCCCTTAATAACTTGCACAGCCCGCTTTTAATGAAAGACATGAAAAAGGGAGTTTCGCGTTTGCTCAAAGCAATTCACGATAGCGAAAAAATAGTCATTTACGGCGATTATGACGCGGACGGCATAACATCTGTCGTTATTCTTTACAAATTTATCAAGGAATTAACTCCTCATGTTTCTTATTATATTCCCGATAGAGTTAAAGAAGGATATGGCTTAAAAACAACGGTTATAGACAATTTTAAAGCCAATCACGTCACCTTGATAATAACCGTTGATTGTGGCATTTCCGACGTGGAACAAATTGCCTATGCACAATCAATCGGCATGGATACAATTGTTTTGGATCACCATGGAATATCCGGTTCCCTTCCTTGCTCTGTGGCCACCATAAATCCAAATCGTGATGATTGTATTTTTCCATTCAAAGATCTTGCCGCTGTGGGTATTGCCTATAACTTTCTTATTGCCTTACGCGGAAGCCTGCGCAAGGAAGGATTCTGGCAAAATAAAAATTATCCAAATTTAAAAGAATATTTGGATATTGTCGCTTTGGGCACCATAGGCGACGTTGCGCCTCTGGTTGATGAGAACAGAATTTTTGCAAAAATAGGATTGGAATTGATTACCGAAGGTAAGAGACCGGGAATTAAAGCTCTCAAAGAAGTCAGCGGAATTGATGGACAGCAGATAGACTCGTTTAAAGCTTCTTTTTGTCTGATTCCGCGGATAAATGCCGCCGGTCGCATCGCTTCTTCGTTGGATGCTGTGGAATTACTTTTGACGGAAAATATTGATGAAGCGCGTATGTTGGCTGAAAAGCTTGATGGATATAACCGGCGGCGGCAATCAATGGAAAAAAAGATTTTAAATGAAATTCTCGAAAAAATTAGCAATACACCGGATATCGAAAGAATGAACGCGCTGGTTTTTGCCTCTGATAAATGGCATCCGGGTGTTGTGGGCATAGTCGCTTCCCGGCTTGTTGATCTTTTTAGTCGTCCGGCATTTGTCATCAGTTTGAATAACGGCGTAGGTAAAGGCTCCGGCAGAAGCATTTCTGATTTTAATATTTATAAGGGAATACAGCAATGTGCCTCTCTTTTGCTTTCCTACGGAGGCCACTACCGTGCGGCGGGAATTTCCATAAAAGAAGAAGACATTGACGAATTTTCCGGTCTCTTAAATGAAATAATTCAAAATACTGTTGAATCAGCAGAGCCAATTTCTCAAACTATTATTGATTCGGAATGTCAACTTTTGGATATCAATCTGAATTTAATCAATCAGATGGAGTTGCTCGCTCCCTTTGGTTGTAAAAATCCGGAACCAATTCTATGCGTACGCAATATCAAAGTATCTTCCCCGTCTATTGTCGGAAATAATCATTTGAAAATGAAGCTTACCAGCAAGGGTATGTCTTGTGATTCCATTTGGTTTAGTATGGGGAACTATCTTAACGCGCTTGCCGGTGCTAATTTGGATGTTGCTTTTACGCCGCAAATCAATCACTGGAATGGCTCTTCTGAGATACAGTTAAAAATGAAAGACGCGACTATTCTTTCCTAATCTGTTTTACTTTTCTGCGGAGATGTGATGAATATTAATTTAGCCACTAAAGCAGCTCTGTTAAGCGCGCTTCTTTTCCCCGGATGGGGACAACTTTTTTTAAAAAGATATAAACGCGGATTGGCGATTATAGTGCCCGCCGTTATCGGAATGGTGTTGATTTTAGTGCATATAGTTCAAATAGCCGTGGCACTTTTGAAAGCAGCTCCTTTAAAAAAAGATGCGGTTAATTTCAGTGCTGTTGTCAAGTTAAGTATAGATGCGATAAAATCGCTAAACTTATTTTATCTTTTGATTATTTTTCTTGTTATAATCCTCTTATGGATTTTCTCCATTGTTGACGCTTATTTACTGGGGAAAAAGCAGATTAAGAAGGCAGCTTTGTAAATATATCCCTTTTATTCCGAATATATTTTTAACCAAGTCATATTCAAAAGGATACCGCGGCGGCAAAGAGAAGACTCCACAAGCGTATAATATATAAATACGTTGAGGAAGCCGACGACGCAGCTAACAAAGGTAGCCGAATGAAGATGGCTCGGAATCACCACTGTCGCTCATCAATCAGTACCTTCTCCTGAGGCCCGATAATTCCTTTATCCACATACTCTATTTGGTTTACTTTAACCGTGCAAATTTCTCTAAAAGTGTTTTTAAAATTTTGTTCCCATTTAGAAGAGCCGATTTCCGGCATTATTTTTTCCAGCCGCAGTTTTAGAATATCTTCATGGCCCTGGCGATTAACTATTGCCTGCAAGGGAAGATTATTAAATTTGGCGGAAATCATCTTGAGTTGACTGGGCGCTAAAAACAATCCGCGGACTTTTACCGCTTCACCTACCCTGCCCGCAATTCCGGCCAAACGGTACGATGTGCGGCCGCACGAACATTTTTCAGTGATTAAACGGGATAAATCGCCCGTGCCGAAACGCAGGAGAAAAAATATTTCATTGAGGCGAGTGACAACCACTTCACCCAATTCTCCCGCAGAAACATTTTTACCGGTTGCCGGATCTACTATTTCTACAATCGTTTCTTCGCAAATATGCCAGCCTTTTTTTTGCGAACATTCGTAAGCTACATCACCTACTTCGGTTGCCCCGTACATTTGATATGTATCAATGCCGTATTCTTTTTCAAAAGCGTGTCGCAAGGATGGAAGCAGCGGTTCGGCGGCAAAACATGCCTTTGTTAAGCGAAAATCTTTCTTGAAATCAAAGCCCATTTCTTTCGCTTTATTTATAATCGACATCAAAAAGCTGGGCGTACCGACGTAAGCGGTCACGTTTAGATCCTTGATTAATTGTACTTGAATTTGAGAAGAAGATGTTCCGGAAGGAACCACCGTCGCGCCCACTTTGCGCAGACCATTGTGAAAAGTCAATCCCGCCGCTACCAGATGATAAGAAAAAGCGTTTAGTGCTATATCATGAGGGCCGATGCCAGCAGCTAAAAAAGCACGCGCCCATAAATAATCATTTTCGGAAAGATGCGGTTCATAAACAGGGCCGGGTGAAGTGAAAATTCTGTCTATTTTTACTTGGGGATTTTCCAGTCCGGCATAGGGTGGCTCTTGCATTTCCATTTCTACTAATTTTTCCCGGGAAGTAACGGGTAAAAGCTCTAAATCCCCCAGCGATTTAATGCGGGCCGGTTTTATTTTTTGCTCATCGAATATTCGTTTCAAACGAGCCGATTTTTTGTAACCAAGTTGTACCATTCTAGAAAGATATAAATTTTGTTTCAATTTCCTTTCTTTTTGCGAACATGTTTCTTTTTTATCAAAATATTTTTTCATATTTTCCCCTTTAGAGCCATCGTTTACGGCGCCTATACGATTTTACATCTTTATAAGACTTGGCAATCCCCGATGCCGCCATTCCCAAATAAAATTCTTTTACATCAGGATTGTTCATTAAATCCTTTGAATTTCCTTCCATCACAATCTTTCCGTTCTCCATGACATAACCGTAATGAGCAACTTGCAGGGCCATATTGGCGTTTTGTTCCACCAGAACGATTGTTGTTCCATGCTCTTCATTGATCATCTTTATTATTCGGAATATCTCCTTGACGACCAAGGGCGCAAGCCCCAATGACGGCTCGTCCAGCATCAGCAGTTGAGGGTGCGCCATCAGCGCTCTCCCGATAACCAACATTTGCAACTCGCCACCGCTGCAGTATCCGGCTAGAGATTTTCTTCTGGGTATCAGTGCGGGGAAATATTTATAGACAAGTTCCAAATCTTCCTTGTAAGGCTGGCCCGAACGTGTAGCAGTGCCGACGCGCAAATTCTCTTCAATGGTCAGATATTTGAAAGGCTGACGCCCCTCTAAAACTTGAATTATACCCTGTCGAGTAATGTATTCCGGTGATTGATTTTGGATATTTTTGCCTTTGTAAATAATTGAACCATCCGTTACTTTGCCGTTTTCCGGTTTCAGCAAGCCCGATATAGCCTTAAGCGTGGTTGTTTTCCCCGCCCCGTTGCTGCCTAAAATGGAAACAATATGTCCTTTTTCCACAGATAAAGAAACACCTTTCAATACCTGGATAACATCAGAATATACAACAGAAATATTATTTAGCTGTAGCAGTATTTCGCTCATTTTATGCCTTAATACGAAAATGGCCAGAGCCGGAAACTGGAACGGATGATTCGCCATAATTCGGCAAGTCCCCGCGGCTCAAACAAAATAAATAAAACAATGGCCAGACCAAAAACAAATTCTTTCAGCGGCGCTATGTTTAAACCCCAACTGATAACAAAATCAATATTCATTAAGAATACGGTTAAATATCTTAACAGTTCATTTAACAGGGTAATAAATGTCGCGCCGAATATTGCGCCGGGAATATTTCCCATGCCGCCGATAATGACCATCGCAATAAATTCCACAGAAAGACCCAGATTAAAAGGTTCCGTAGTAATGCTGACCATGTAATAAGCCCAAAGTGCTCCGGCAAAACCGGCATAAAAAGAGCTGATGCCGAAGGAAAGCAATTTATATTTAAAAATAGGTATGCCCATGCCTTCGGCAGCGCGATCATTGTCGCGGATGGCTATGAACGCGCGGCCATATTTACTGCGCATAATGTTGACCGCAAACCAGGTCATTAATACAAGACTGATGAAGATTAAGAAGAAAAATGCTTTGTCGCCGGAAATATTCCACTGCATAATTTTGGGCATGGGCAGTGTTATGCCCATCGTCCCTTTTGTCAGGCTATCCCATTGGATTAAAACATATTCAATAATGAACTGTCCGGCAAGGGTCGCAATCGTTAAATAAAGACCTTTTAAGCGGCCGGAAGGAAGGCCGAAAATCATACCCACTCCAGCCGTAATAATCCCCGCTGCAGGTATTGCTATAAGGAATGATACGCCCAAACGAGTGGCTAAAATAGCCGCGGCATAAGCCCCTACTCCGAAAAAAGCACCGTGTCCTAAAGAAATTTGTCCGGTATATCCAATGAGAATATTCAGCCCGACCGCGGCGATTGCCGCGATACCGATGATATTTAATATATATAGCGTATAAGGACTGACAATAAAAGGCGCAACAAAAAAAAGTACAACTAAAAATAGACATAAACAAATCCGGCCGAAATTCGTTTCGAATATTGCTAATTCCTGATCATAGCTTTCACGGTAATTTCCGCAAGGATGAAGCAAAAACTTTTTCATTTATACCCTTTCGATTTCGACAAGGCCAAATAATCCATAAGGCTTTATCAGCAAAATAAAAACCAGCACGATATAAGGTACGACATCACGCAACGATGGTGATAAATATCCTCCGGTAAATGTTTCTAGAAGACCTATAATGATGCCGCCCACTATCGCTCCTCCAATGCTGTCCAATCCTCCTAAAATAACTACCGGAAATACTTTCAGACCGATAGAGCTCAAATCGTGAACATTAACGCCATTCATTATTCCCAGGACGATACCGCTCATGCTGGCCACCAGCGCGGCAATAGCCCAGGAAAGCGCAAATACTCGTCTAACATGTACTCCCAAAGAAAGCGCCGCTTTCTGATTGTCGGCAACGGAACGCATATAAATTCCCTGCGCCGATTTTTTAAAAAATAAACCAAAAATAATCAGAAATACAATGCTGATAATTAGCGTTGCCGTATAAACCGGAGCAATGTATATAGCGCCCAGATTTAGCGCCATCGATTCATTCAAAAAAGAGGGATAAGTATGCAGATTCCCTCCCCATATTAATAAAATAAAACCTTTAAACATCGCCGCCAAACCGACCGTCAGCATGATGACAAAAATTAGTTTTTCTCCGATTAACGGCCGCAGAAAAAATTTCTCAATTAAGAAACCCAGTATAAAACAACCGACAAGCGTCAGAATAAAGGCAACTAAGATAGGCAATTTCGCCCAGGTTATCAGCGCCAAAAAGAAAAATGCGCCCAATGCTAAAAGCTCACCATGAGCGAAGTTCAAGACGCTGGATGATTTGAAAATCATTACAAAACCCATTGCTGATATACCATAGAGAAGGCCTACACAAATTCCGTTAACCAGCAACTGCAGAAAAAAATCCATAGAAAAATTCCTCAAATAACTTCGATAATATTAACTGTTGTTTCTATCTCGCCTATCCGCCCGTCGCGGTAATGAACCTTTCCGGTTACCCGCACATTTTTTTCTTCGCGATACATTGCTTCAATAATTTTAATATATAAACCGTAAACAAAGCGGCGTCGCACTTTTCCGGTTCTCGTCAATTCCTCCTCGTCCGCATCCAAAAGTTTGTACAGTAAGATAAACTTTTTGAGCTTCATGACATCCGGAAGCTGTTCATTGACTTTACGAACTTCCTTCAATATTAGTTCCTCTACAGGTGTTTGCTGTGAAAGATCCATATACGTCGTATATGGGATCATGCGATCTTCCGCCCAATTGCCAACATTTCCCATATCGATATTGATCATGGCCGTAATAAACGGACGGCTTTCACCAAAAATCACCGCTTCTTTAATATAGGGACTAAATTTTAAACGGGTTTCAATAAAATCGGGAGAAAAAGCTTCTCCGCTTTTATTGCGGATAATATCTTCTTTGCGTCCGATGATCAATAAATGCCCGTCGCCATCGATATATCCGGCATCACCAGTTTTCAGCCAGCCACTGTCAAAAGCGGTTTGTGTCGCCTGATAATCGTTATAATAACCGGAAAAATTGGCTTCCGAGCGCACCAATACTTCCTGATCTTCGGCGATTTTTACTTCGGTTAAAGGCAGAGCTTTTCCCACGGTTTCCAGCTTGACTTCATTATCCGGCTGAATTTGAAATATACCGCCCGCTTCAGTTAGACCGTAGCATTGTTTTAAATTCAAACCAATGGCACGGAAAAACAAAATTACATCGGGGCTGATCGGGTGTCCGCCGGTAAAAGCGCTTTGAAAACGCGAACACCCAATTCTATCCAAAAGAGGCCGATACACCAAAAAAGTCATTAGTTTATATAAAATATTTAATGGCCAAAAAACCTTTGCTTTTTTCGATTTTTTATTGACAACGGCCTTGCCGATAGTTTCTCCCCAATGAAACAAAGTCTTTTTTATCCAGCTGGAATCGGATATTTTTACCCGGATGCTAGAAGCTAAATCCTCCCAAAAGCGCGATGCCGTAATGAGCATCGAAGGACCGATATCCCTGAAGTCTTCTGTAACCGTTTCAGCGGTTTCGGGAAAATTCATCGTCATTGCGCCCAATAGAGCCACTCCCATGCCCCACATCTGATCGACAATCCAGGCCGGCGGCGACATGGAGAGCCAATTTTCTTCCGGTTTAATTTCTGCCGCTTCTATCCATTGCGCGGCCATTTGTGTAAAATTGCGATGCGACAGCATGGCCAGTTTAGGAATGCCCGTTGTTCCTGACGTTTGAATCATTACGGCGATGTCATCAGGACGGCCTTTGCTTATTTCTTCATCGAAATATTGCGGTTTCTCCAAATTAAATTTTTCGCCTATCTCTAAAAGCCGGGCATAACTGATTAACCATGAATCATTCTCATAAGAAGTCATTCCCGTGGGATCGATATATACAACTTTCTTTATTTGCGGAAGCTTCTCTTTAGCTTCCAGAAGTTTATCTACTTGTTCCTGGTCTTGCACCACAACAACGGAGGAATTGACGCGTTTAATCGACGTGCATAATTCATCGGCAATGGAGGATGTAAATAAATTCAGCGTGGTTGCGCCCAGTGCATGAGCGGCAATTTCACAAAAAAGCCATTCCGCGTGGTTGGCAACGATAAGACAAACTGTTTCAGCACGTTGAAGATTTAGCGATCCAAAGCCACCTGCCGTCTTTTGTACATAATGGTAGTAATCAAACCAGCTATATCTTTGCCAAATGCCGTATGCTTTTTCCCGAATGGCTGTTTTGATTTTGCCGTATTTTTGGGCGTTTTCGGCAAGAATTTGCGGTAACGTTAAATGATATCCGTAAGATTTTTTTTGTGTCGCAATACTCAAATTGCTTCTGCCTTCACTCTAGCTATATTGTCGCGGTATCACCCAGATAAGCTTTGATAACTTCCGGATGTCCGCTGATTTCTTCTGAGGAGCCTTCCCCTATTTTTTCACCGAAATTTAAAACCATAATGCGCTTAGAAATATTCATGACTATAGACATGTCATGTTCGACTAAAATCATCGTAAGCCCCCACCTTTGATTTAATTCCAGAAGAAAACGCACCATGTCTTCTTTTTCTTCCATATTCATTCCGGCGAAAGGCTCATCCAGAATAAGAAGCCTGGGCTCCAGCGCCAGCGCCCTTCCGAGTTCAACTCTTTTCATCATTCCATAGGGTAACGAACCGACGGTTTTTTTTCGAATGGATTGCATTTCCAGAAAATCAATGATTTCTTCTAAAATCTGACGGTGCCGTATTTCTTCTTTCTTGACCGCAGAAGAAAAAAACCACGATGAAACAAAGCTATAATGACAATGAATATGACGGGCCAGCGTCATATTGGCCAGCACCGTCATTCCGGGAAAAAGCTCAATATTCTGAAATGTTCTGCCAATACCGACTTCCACAAGTTGGTGCGTATGTAAACCGGTAATGTCTTCCCCGTTAAATATTATTTGGCCATTTTGAGGGTGGTAAAATCCAGTAATGCAATTGAGCAAACTGGTTTTACCCGCCCCATTAGGACCAATAATGGCCATTAGCTCGCCCGTGTGAACGTTTAAATCAACATCTTTAACAGCGATGACACCGCCAAAGCTAAGCTGTAAGTTTTTAATTTCCAACTCGGCTTTTTTATCTTCTTCAGGCCGGTTTATCATGATCGAAGGCCGGCCGCGAAAAGCTTTCATAACTACCTTTTGATAACTTTTTGAAAAATAAATTTACGCTTAACTATTTTTTAAGCAGTTTGATTTTATCCTTGCCCGGTACATAAAAATTAGTCATCGGTACGTATGTCCCATTTTCCTTTACTTTAACCATACGCGCCGTAAAAGACGCTCCGTGATCATCCGCGGTATATGTTACATTAGGCATCAGTCCGCCGAAATCTTCGTTATTAAATGATTCCATTGCGGCGTTGATTGTTTCCGGGTTAATTTCCTTGCTTTTTTCATAAGCGCGGATAAACGCTCTTTCCATGAGCATACCTACGACAACACCTTCCCAGTAAGAAGCGTCGAAACTTTTCACTGTTTTATATCGCTTCATTAAATCATTCATTATTTTTATCCCGGCGGATTTGTCTGTCGGTAATGCTCCGGGAAACTGAATGACGAGCCGGTTACGGATAAGTCTTTTTCCCATTTTGAAAAAGTCCGGATCCGTAGATGTCCATGTTCCCAAAAAGGCTGGGTTGTAATTAATGCGATCGGCGCTTTTAAAAGCGGTAATGATTGCCGAAGGCAGCATTTGTATAAAAATATATTTGGCTCCCGCTTTCTGCAGACGAAGCAATTCGGTGTTCAGATCTACTGTCTTCGCTGGAAATTCTTCAATAGCGACGATATTAATGCCTAATTGCGCGGCATATTCCTTACTGGGCTCGTGTATCGAACGGCCATAGGCATTATTGTAGGTTAAAAGGCCGACTTTAGGCGCATCTTTTCCCCGATGAATAGCTTTAATGTATTCCAATACAGCCTGGCAATCCATTTTATAACTGCCGAAGGGGAGATACATAAAGTCAACCGGTTTTTCGAGAATTTCCCAACTGGTGGAATAATTAATCGTCGGTATTTTGTATCTTTGGACAAGCGGTTTAGCCGCCAGACCTTCACCCGCGCTCCAGGTGGCAATCATATCCACTTTATCCTGCAGAGCGAATTTTTGTACCGCCGCGATGGCTTCCGGCACTTTGTAAGCCGTGTCTACGGTAATCATATCGATTTTGTTGCCGAATACCCCACCTTTGACTTCATTAACATAACGGAAATAGTCCCGCTGGCCTTTCTCGTGAAACTGACCCCAGGTAGAAGCCGGACCGGTCAGGTTGATCGCTGCACCCACTTTGATTGTTTTGGTTTGCGCGCAAACGAGACCGCTAAACAAGAAAACAGTAACCATCAATGTAATCATTAAAATACTAATCCTCTTTTTCATTTTCCCCTCCTTTGAAAACACCTAAATTATTTTTTTCCAACTTAACGGCAAAAAAAAACCGCGGACTGATATCGATCTGCCCACGGTTCATTTTCCTTTATAACCGGTCATGACTCTATCAGGCAGACCTTTGAACCGGTAAAGCTAAAAAAATAAAAAAAAGCCGCCTGTTTAAAACACAATTTTGTATTCATACTTGTTTTGACCTCACGTATGGCGCATATAGTGCAAATATGCGGAAAAAGTCAAGAAAAAAGTAAAAATACTTGATGGCGAGCTTTTTAAATAATATTGTGCAAGCCGGATAAAAAAGCTCTATTAAAAAAATACACATCATATTTAATGGTTTAATTATCTTGACATATCTTCCCTATTTTCATATAGTTAGCATTATAAGAGATGATGAAGCCGGGAGTTTTTATTGTCACAGCAAATATAATGGTAACAAAAGTTAACAGGCAATATATATGAACCAGCGTTTTACAGATTTGATCCTTGCTGCCATCAAGCAGAGACTTTCCGACCTCCACATCACCGGAGGGTTTCCTTTAATTTTTCGCAGAGATGGGACAATCCATTTCGATAAAAATATCAAATGGTCGCATACGGAAATCGACGCGATGGTCAAAGAAATGCTCAGCGACCGTCAACTGCAAACGCTTAGAAAAAGATGGTCTGTTGACTTTGCCCTTTCTTTTAATAAAGTGCGCGCGCGTGTTAACACATTCTACACGACAAGGGGATTAAGCATGGCCATTCGCCTGCTTCCCGAAACAATTCCTGATTTTACTTCCCTGAATTTGCACCCATCACTTAGCCAGATTACTGAACTTCAATCCGGGCTGGTTCTGGTTTGCGGAAGTACCGGTTCGGGAAAATCAACCACTATTGCGGCCATTATCGAAGAGATAAATCGCACCCGTCCGGCACATATTATAACTATCGAAGACCCCATCGAGTATCGTTTCAAGCCGAAAAAATCTTTTATTGAACAACGTGAAGTGGGCATTCATGTGCCTTCCTTCGATCAGGGTCTTCTGGATGTTCTCAGAGAAAACCCCGATGTCATTTTTGTGGGTGAGTTAAGAGAGCCGGAAACCATTAGACTTACTCTTAACGCCGCCGAATCGGGCCACCTTGTATTCGCAACACTGCACGCTTCAGACGCGGAAGACGCGGCTTACCGCATCAATAACTGCGTTACCGGCGAAAATCAGGATGTCATCCGCTATCAATTTGCTTCAACCCTTTCCTGGCTTATTGTTCAACAATTGTCCCTTATTAAAAAAGTTGGTTTCCGTGTTCCAATTTTATCCATTCTGAGGTCAACACCTTCCGTGCAAAGCACCATCCGCGAAAACAAGCTGACCCAACTGGAAAATATCATGGTCACCAGCAAGAACGAAGGCATGTTCACGATGAAACAATACGAGAAAGAATTTATCAATAATCGTTCCTCGTTTGTTCATCCTTATAAGAGTTTCGGCATGGGAGCTGATTCATCCAAAGAAAAAGATTATGTTTCCTCTCTTATCGATCCCAACGCTGTTCAGGATGTAATCTATATGTCTTCGGTAGATGACGCCTATAAAACCGACGGTGCCGCAAAATTATCCGTCGGTGACGACGATGAGCAACGTTATGTAATCCTGGAAGATCATGACATGGATCTGAAAGACCTTCTCGCCCAGTATGACGAATCCAAAGAAGAAAAATTAGAAAAAAGACCAAAAAAATAGTGTAACAATGTTTATATGTCTCTTTATAAAAACCTAAACAAAGTAAGCAACCCCTTGCTTTATTATTATATCTATATTTTACTCATCTTTTGTCAATGATATTTATTAAAATTATTTTGACATCCAAAAACGGTTCCTCTATGGTGTTGTGGCGAGAAGGTTATAATCAAAATTATTTGATGAAGTATATAAGGAGAAAATTATGTTCAAAACAAGAATGACTCAGATGTTTGGGGTTGAGCATCCGATTATGCTCGCCGGAATGAACTGGATTACAGAGCCGAAACTTGTCTCGGCTGTATGTAATGCCGGGGGATTAGGCATACTGGCTATCGCGCGATGCACGCCTAAAGAAACCAAAGAAAATATAAAGCAGCTTCGAGATATGACGGATAAACCCTTTGGAATAAATCAGATTTTAGTCGGTCCCGGGGCAAAAGAAAATATCGCCGTGGCGATTGAAGAAAAGGTGCCCGTTATCAATTATTCATTGGGCAAACCCTGGTTTGTCAATGATGTGCACGCCTATGGAGGTAAAGTTGTGGGAACGATAGCCATTGCCAAACACGCGGCCAAAGCTGTGCAATTAGGCTGTGATGCTCTGGTGGTAACAGGGCACGAAGCGGCGGCACACGGCGCGGCGGCAACTTCCATGGTGCTGATTCCTCTGGTCGCCAGTATCGTGAAAGTGCCTTTGATTGCGGCAGGTGGATTTTATGACGGCCGGGGCTTAGCTGCGGCACTGGCTCTGGGAGCGGATGGCATTTCCATGGGCAGCCGTTTTATGGTCGTTAAGGAAAGTATGGTACATGAAAACTTTAAACGT
>Ga0154900_1090_pt1 | contig 20193 bp, 21 predicted proteins | sample Rifle2008BG19ft_FD_105872 | JGI IMG/M metagenome (GOLD analysis project Ga0154900, IMG submission 105872) | Deltaproteobacteria bacterium RBG_19FT_COMBO_43_11
TAAACGGCAGCAACGCCCCTATCCCCAAATCAAATCCATCTAAAAGCGAGTAGCCCAAAAATAGTATAATGATAAGGATGAACCATAATATCTGAAAGTTTTGAATATTTTCCATTTACCTGCTCCTTCTTTGTTTTCAACTGATTGTTTTTATCAGTTATGCCGCCGGACCCTTTTTTACAATTTTCAAAAACAAAAAGATAAACATGACAAACAGCAGTAAATAAATCAGGGAAAACGCAATCAAGCTAAAAAAAATGTGATTGGCGGAAACAACCACCGAAACGGCATCAGAGGTTTTCATCAACTTGTAAATAATCCATGGCTGGCGACCGACCTCAGCCGCTATCCAGCCTGTTTCATGGGCGATATGGGGCAGCGGTATCAAGAAAGGAAGCAAAAATAGATACACCTTTGCCTCATATAGTTTTTTGGTTACCAAGAGCAATGCGCCCAGCAAGCCCAACGCTATGGCCAGCATGCCTATCCCCACCATTATATGATAGGCCTGAAAAACAAAGTTAACGGGCGGCCAGTTTTCTTTGGGAAATTCCTTCAATCCTTTTATTTCCGAATTCCAATCAAAATTGTAAAGATAGCTCAATAATTTGGGCAGGTAAATCCCCTCGGTTTTTTCATTTTGTTCATCGACAAATCCCGCGATATAGAGCGGCGCGCCTCTTGTTGTTTCAAAAAGGCCTTCTAACGCGGCCGCCTTTTCCGGCTGTGTATCGATTACCTGTATGGCGTGGATGTGGCCCGAGGAAAGCTGCAACAAAGGCGTAAGAGCAAAAAGTATGATGCCGATTTTCAACATTGTTCTGGCTGTTTGGCCGTGCAGACCTTTTCTTACGTAGTATCCGGCGATACCCGCAATCATGATCGCACAGGTCATCCATGAAGCCATGACCGCATGAAAAAATCTAATCATTGTGGACGGATTAAAAACGGCCTGGCTAAAGCTGGATAAAATAATTTTCCCCGCTCCGTTTATATAGTAACCGGCGGGAGTTTGCATCCAGGAATTGGCCGCCAATATCCAGAAGGCGGAAAGATGCCCGCCGATAAATACCAATAGCGCGGAAAGCCAATAAACTTTGGGAGAAACCTTGTTTCTGGCAAAAATCAAAACACCGATAAACACCGCTTCCAGAAAAAACGCTGTAACGCCTTCAACGGCAAGAAGCGGCCCGAAGATATCCCCTACGGCTCTGGAATAGCCCGCCCAGTTCATGCCGAAGGAAAACTCCATGGTAAGGCCTGTGGCTGTACCGGCGACAAATATCAGGCCGAGCAGTCTGGCCAAAAAATCGGTAATCTTTTTATAAACTTCATCTTTTTTGACAAGATAAGCGGTTTCGGAAATGAGTATGGCCAGAGCTGTCCCCAGCGTCATGGCCGGAAAGAGAAAATGGAAGCCTACAGTAAAGGCAAATTGAATCCGGGCAAGAAATAACGCGTCCATAGACACCTCCATATTTTAATCCATTAATACTATCGGATAAATTTCTACTTTTCAATAATATAATTTTCTAATTGTTATTTGATAATGAAATAAATTATTGTATAATCTAAAAACAATTAAATCTTTAGGAGATATTATGGCAAACTTAGTCAAATGCAAAGCGTGCGGTTATGTAACCGTAGAGGGTAAGATAAAGGACGTATGCCCGGCATGTGGGGTACCCGCAAAGATGTTTGAACCTTATCAAGACTCGGTAGCGGAAAAAAGACGCAATATCCTAGGATTGCATCTTCATCCCATTATTGTGCATTTTCCGCAATCTTTTGCTTTTACTCTCTTTATCCTGGCTGTTTTATCTTTTGTCGCGCCACCACAACTTGATGGAGTTTTGAAATGCACGATGAGGGTGATTTCATCTGCTCTTCCGTTTTTTCTTATTCTGGCCTTACTAACCGGATTTGTTGACGGCAAAACCAGATTCCGGAAAGTGACAACGCCTTTTTTGAAAAAGAAAATTATATTCGGGTTGAGCTTCCTCATTACATCTATTGTTATTGTCGCTGTTGCTCTTGCACGGCAGTTGTCGGCCGTACCTGAAATGGTATTATTTACCATGCTGACAATATTAGCTGTGGGCTTTAGTATTGCGCTGGGATTGATTGGCGGTGAATTAATGGAGGCAAAATTATCCGGCTGAGCTTTTTAGCTTTTTAAATCCTCGTGCTACCGTCGACAAAATTTTGCTGCTGTTTTACATTTATGCAGATACTGGTTTTAATTTATCTTTTACCTTAACTGCTTATGCGTTTTAGTGTAACCACAAATAAATTACAGATTGAAAGGAAATTTAATATGAAAAGAACAAAAGATGTTTCAACTTTTATTTTTGGTGCGGTGTTGGTTTTTTTAATGTTTTATTGTGTTTATCCGCCGCTTATTTATGCCGATCCGCCGCAGGATGTAAAACTTGCCTACGATTTAAATTCACAAACTTTAACTGTAACAATCACACATAAATCTTCATTCACGGGTTTTCACTATATTAGATCCGTGGAAATTAAGAAAAACGGGATTGGAATCATCACAAATACCTATGACTCACAACCTGATCCAACAACATTTGCGTATAACCATAAAATATCTGCTGCCAGTGGCGATACGCTGGAGGTAACTGCCACTTGCAGTATCGTGGGGAACAAATCAGCAACACTTGACGTTGGAAAATAATAATCGCATGGCTACCTTCTTTATTTAGTTTAATGACATTATCCAATAGAATGCGATTTTTCAACCAGATAATTGATCATTTGTTAATTCGTAATTGATTTTTTTAATCTTTTAAGCTATTAATAAATTTATTATATCGTAAAAAAATGAAGTACAAATTTAAAGGAGATTTACAATGAAAAAAGCAGTAGGAATTTCAAAAATTATTTTTGGTGCGGTGTTAGTTTTATCAATGTTCATCTGCGTTCAGCCGCAAATGGCCCTTGCGGACCCCCCGCAGGATGTAAAACTTGCCTACGATTTAAATTCACAAACTTTAACGGTCACGATCACGCATAAATCCTCATTTCCCGGTTTTCACTATATTAAATCCGTGGAAATTAAGAAAAACGGGATTGTTGTCAGCACAAATACTTATGATAAACAATCTGATTCCGCGACATTTTCTAACACTTATAAGATAGCTGCCGACAAAGGCGACTCACTGGAAGCTACAGTTAGTTGCAGTCTTTCAGGGAACAAATCAGCAACACTTGACGTTGGAAAATAATAATCGCTAAACAGGCATACTTAAGCCGATAATTTTCACATTTTGTATTTCGCGAAATACTTCGTCTGGCGCAAAAGCGGTGGTTTACTTAAAATTTGTCTCCATAATAGGAAGAAAGCAAGTAAACATATGCAGGGTACCAAAAGGGATATATTGATTGCCGGGGGTACCCTGCTAACCATGTCCGCAGAAATGGAAATTATCGAAGATAGTATTGTTGGCATCAAAGATGGGATTATTGTTACTGTCGGTAAAAAAAACGCAAAGACAACCAGCAACCGTGAGGCCAAAGAAGTAATTGACGCTTCCGGCTGCATCGTTCTGCCCGGATTAATCAACACACACACTCACCTGCCGATGGTGTGTTTTAGGGGCATGGCCGATGATTTGCCCCTCATGGACTGGCTCAACAATCACATCTTTCCTGCAGAAGCACGCTTCGTCAATAAAAAAATGGTTCATGAAGGCGCGAAACTAGCGATGGCCGAAATGATCCTCTCCGGCACAACAACTTTTTGCGACGGATATTTCTTTGAGGATGCTATTGCCGAAGCAGTGTTGGCAACAGGAATGCGTGCCGTTGTTTCACAAGGATTTGCCGATTTTGCCACGCCGGATAATCCCAAATATGAAAAAATGATGGCCGCGGCTGACCGTTTTGTCAGGCGCTGGAAACCTCATGCGCCCATGATCACACCGGCTTTTTTCTGTCATTCGCCTTACACCTGTTCGCCGAAAACACTGGTTAACGTGAAAAAAGCGGCGCGCGAAGAAGGCATTCTTTACCTGATACATCTATTGGAAAATCAAGACGAGATCGAAACTATCGAAAAGCGTTACGGCAAAAAACCGGTCCAGCATCTTTATGATCTGGGAGTTCTTGACGACCAGACCGTTGCCGTTCATTGCAACTGGCTGACTGTTGAAGATATGAAAATATTTGCCGATCTGGGAGTTAAAGTTTCACACAATCCGGAGAGCTCCATGAAGCTGGCTGCAGGCGTTGCTCCCATTCCTGAAATGTTACAGTATGGTATAATTGTCGGATTGGGAACGGATGGCAGCGCCAGCAACAATGATCTGGATATATTCCGGGAGATGGATACGGCGGCAAAGATACATAAAGTTACATCTTTGAACCCTACAGTAATGAATGCCCAAACAGTTTTGGAGATGGCTACCATCGGCGGGGCAAAATTACTCGGGCTTGATGACCGGATTGGTTCCATTGAAATCGGAAAAGACGCTGATAAAATTTTGGTGGATATGACCCAGCCGCACCTCACGCCTCTTTATAATTGTTATTCCCAGCTTGTTTACGCCGCCCGCGGCGCGGACGTGAAAACAAGTATTATCGGCGGTAAAATTGTAATGAACGACCGGCAGCTGCGCACTATTGATTTGAGCACAGCTATGCAAAATGTTCGCAATATCGCCGCGGATATTATTGCCCGCAAATAGCTTTAAAATTACTTGTGTTATATAACCGAGCTAAACGATTTAAGCAATTTCGTATAAATACAGGAGAGAGATAATGGACAGATACGATTATGATCTTGGAATTATCGGCGGCGGTGCGGCAGGACTTACCGCAGCCGCGGGAGCGGCTCAATTCGGCGCTAAAACAGTACTTATCGAAAAATCGGGCGCACTCGGCGGCGATTGCCTGCACTACGGCTGCGTTCCTTCAAAGACATTAATTCGGACAGCCGGTGTTTATGCGCTCCTGAAAAGAACCCCGGAATTCGGACTGCCGGAAATCCAGTTGCCGCTTGTTGATCTGGGCGCAGTAATGGACCGCGTGAAAAGTGTTATCGAAAACATACAGCATCATGATTCACCAGAAAGATTCTGCGGGCTGGGGGCACAAGTTGTTTTTGGTCAGCCCTTCTTCATTGACGATCACAGTGTTTCTCTGGACGGCCGCAAAATATCTGCGAAGAGCTGGATTATCGCCACAGGTTCCAGCCCGGCTCTGCCGCCTGTCGAAGGACTTGCTTCCGTACCTTATTGGACGAACGAAACCATATTTCAACAGCGGAAACTGCCCGCCCATTTAATCGTTTTGGGTGGCGGGCCGATCGGTCTGGAGCTTTCACAGGCTTTTGCGCGTCTGGGTTCTCAGGTGACCATTGTTGAATTTATGGACCAGATTCTCGGCCCGGAAGACGCGGATCTGGCCGCTATTCTTGAGGAACGCCTGAGAGAAGAAGCTGTCATAATACTGAAAGGAACCCAAGCCTTGAAAGCACAGCACATTAATTCCGCGTTCCACCTGACAGTGAGAGCCAAGGCGGGCAAAGGAGAAACTAGTATTTTGAAAACAGACGCACTCTTGGTCGCCGCCGGACGCAAACCGAATATCGATGGCTTAGGGCTGGAAGCGGCAGGTGTTAAATTTACGCCGCACGGTATTCTGACAAATGCCAGGATGAAAACAAATATCAGTCACATCTACGCTTGTGGCGATGTCAACGGCCAACTGCCCTTCACGCATGTTGCCGGTTATGAAGCAGGCATTGCTCTTACTAACGCCGTTCTGCGATTGCCTAGGAGAGCTGATTACAGCAAAATCGGCTGGTGCACCTATACCGATCCGGAAGTAGCCAGTATCGGTCTGAATGAAAAAAGAGCAAAAAAAGAAGGCATCAAATATCGCCTCTGGGAGGAGAGCTTTGCCGACAATGACCGGGCGCAAGCCGAAGGGGAAACAAAAGGGAAGATCAAATTAATGGTAAGTCCGGGAGGCAAATTACTTGGTTGCCAGATTATCGGCGCTCACGCAGGCGAGCTTATCCATGAGTGGGTCATTGCTGTTAGCGGCGGCGTCAAGCTTTCCGCAATTGCCGGTGCGGTTCACATTTATCCGACTATTTCAGAAATATCCAAGCGTGTGGCTGGAAAAATATTTGCTGAAAAGATTTTCAGTGACCGAACGAAAAATATTTTGAAATTTTTCTTCAGTCTGAAGGGACGGGCCTGTTCGCCTTCTGAATAATCACCTGAAAATATCGCTTTTTTTCAGGTAGCGCATCGTGCGTGAATGCGCAAAAGTTGTTGATTTGCTTTTTTCGAAAAGATCGGCGAGGTCTTTACCTGTGTCCACGTCACGCCATTCTTGGAGCACCGAAATCCGCGACAAACGGTCGCGCAAAATGTTCATCGCATCCGAAAAAACATCCGGCGTCCCCCAGGAAAGACCCCAAAATGCATCAGGCAGGACCGTATTTTTTTTGAAACCGATCAGATAATAGCCGCCATCGGAAGCCGGACCGATTACTGCGTCGTTTTGATGATCGAGGGCATCGAAGGCCTCATCAATGACCCTCCGTGGAAGATCAGGACAATCACTGCCGATGAGTACTGCCGTTTTAAAATCCCCGGCAAAACTAGCTCCAAAAGCGTTTTTCATTTTTTCCCCCAGGTCGAAACCTTGTTGCGGCAGGTATTGATATGAATGTCCCAGTAGATTTTTTATTGAATTTTCTTTTTCTGGGGGATCAAAATATATCTGTAACCGGCAAGGAACTCTCGCCATGCCCTCCAGAATATCAAATACAAATTCCTTGTACAAACCGGCAGCAAAGTCATCGCCGTAACGTCGCGCGATCCTTGTTTTCACAAAGCCTGTTTGCGGATATTTTACAAATACGATAAGGCATCTGTCCTTTATCATTATTCCACTTCAATAAAATCGATATAGGAAACCGACTTTCCCCCGGTGTTGTCGGAATCATTCATGATGGCGATGCTGGCCATATTCGGCGGCGACTGGCCGAAGGCCTTTTGATAATCTTCGAGGATGGTTACCGACTCCTCCACCCACATTGATAATTTCTTCTTGCCTTTCTGCAAGATAATAATTTTTGCCCTATCTGTATAGGGGCTAGTGATTATGCCTTCTTCTTCCTCGCGGCTCGCCCATACATAATTCAACGTACTGTGTGGGGGATATTGACCATAGAGTACTTTTGCGGACCCGTAAAAAACTCTGTCCGGCAAGCCCGCTTTAGCAGAATCATACTGAAACATTACATAGATCCTCAGCGGATAATCATCGCCCGATTTTTCCCTGGTATTTCCCTTATCATAGACATGATCTACCCGCCAACGCCAGCGCAGGCGGGGATGATCATATATATTGAATGTTTTTTTATAAACCAACCCGGAAGCGGAAGCATCGCTGGCAGCCTTGAGATACGTTTTGCCGTTCTCGGAAATAGCCTCATAGACGCTATGCTTTTTAATCTTAGGAAAATGAACCGGCTCCCAATTGTTCAGATTTTTAAAATCCTCACGTAGAAATATTGTCTGTCCAACTACAAACGACGATGATATGTACAGCAAAGATAATAAAATGAGCAATATTCTGGCAGTCATTTTTTCTCCGGCAAAAAAGGCATGACTAAAAGGGATGATAATTTAAGAGAACGATCATCATGATAACCATTAAGACCGATTTTCATCTGTTCGTGACCATCCGCCGGCTGGGCACGGTATGTGCCGAATAATCGATCCCAGAAAGAAAAACTAAAACCGTAGTTGCTGTTGGTTTCCCGGACGATCACGCTATGGTGCACCCGGTGCATATCCGGCGTGACCAGAAGCAATCTGATCAAGCTCTCCAGCGGCAGGGCAATCCGCCAGTTGCTGTGGTTAAACATTGACGCGCCGTTGAGCAAAACCTCAAAAATCAGCACGGCAAGGACGGGAACGCCCATAGCCGCCACAACGGCTATTTTGATCAAAAGTGATAAGATGATTTCTACCGGATGAAAACGCAGTCCGGTGGTCACATCAATATCCTTATCGGTATGATGCACCATGTGCAGACGCCAGAAAAGCGGTGTCGCATGGAACATAACGTGCTGGAAGTAGATGGCAACATCGAGTGCCAGAATCCCGGCAATAGCGGCGAGTAGGGGAGAAACCTGATAGTAATTGAGTACACCCCATCCTCGCGCAGCAAAGATGAGCGCGACACCGACCGGAAATACCGGAAAGATCAGACGCAACACCGCTGTATCGATAATTTGCATGCCCAGATTGGCAAACCAGCGGCGGGGTTTCGATGCCAGGCGATTCCGCCGGGGCCAAAGACCTTCCAGCAGGGCCATCGCTGAAAAAATCCCCGCGAAAAACCCAAGACGAATCAAGGCCTCATAAGAAAGAAAATTCGCGCCGTTCTCCATGAAATCAACCTTTGCCGGTTTTTATTTAGCGGAGGTAAATAACTTTAAATACCGGCCGTACCCTTCTTTTTCCAGATCCTCTTTGGGGATAAATTTCAATGCGGCGGAATTCATGCAATAGCGAAGTCCGGTTGGCTTGGGGCCATCCGGAAAAACATGGCCTAAGTGAGAATCGGCATGTTTGCTTCGAACTTCTGTACGCGTCGAGAAAAAGCTGCGGTCTTCTCTTTCCACAATATTTCCCGTCTCCAGCGGTTTGGTAAAACTGGGCCAACCAGTGCCGGAATCATATTTATCCAGTGAACTGAAAAGCGGTTCTCCGGAGACGATGTCCACGTAAATACCCGCTTTTTTGTTATTGTCATACTCATTTTGAAATGGCGGTTCGGTCCCGTTTTTCTGCGTTACATCATATTGTATTTTGGTAAGTTTCTTCCTTAGGGTCGCATCATCAGGTTTAGTGAAATCCTGCCGGGTAATGGGTTCGATGCCTGTATCATTTCCCCATAATTTCTTTACGGTTTGATCGCGACCTGATCCGTTGCGATAATATTTGTAACGCAGGGGATTTTTTTTATAATAATCTTGATGATAGTCCTCAGCCGGGTAAAATTTGGTAAGTTTAATAATTTCCGTGGCGATTGGTTTAGCGAGCTTCCCGGATTTTGTGAGAGCCTGCTTGGATTTTTCCGCAATTTGTCTTTGTGCCTCATCGTGATAAAATATGGCACTGCGATATTGATGTCCGCGATCGACAAACTGTCCTCCGGCATCAGTCGGATCGATATGCCGCCAGAAGTAATTTAAAAGTTGTTCATAGGTAATTTTTTTCGCATCATAGTATATCTGGGCGACTTCAATGTAGCCCATTTCGGCATATGATTCATAGGTAGGATTCTCGCCCTTCCCCCCGGCATATCCGGATACCACCTTGATAACTCCCGGAAGCTTTTCAAAATCAGATTCCACGCACCAAAAACAGCCTCCGGCCAGCGTGGCTATACTTGAACTTTTTATTTCATCTGCCTTTGCCATTTTATTTTTTACCTCCGCTTGTTGGGTATTGCCGTTTTGACAGCCAAATATAAAACTTAACATTATCAAAGATATAAGTAATTTTTTCATTTCCTCCTCCTTGAAAAAAAATAGATACTTACATCAAAATCTTAACGACGATTCGGTGATTGTCAAATGCGTCTATACAAATTATATTAGGAGTGCAATCGATAATTTCATTGAATTAGCAACCAGAAAAATAGTATAGAACTTGGCACTACCGATACTGCCAAGGAACTATATGGCTTCTGAAGCTTTCACTGATAAAAAGCAAAAAAGTTTGTGGCGGCCGATTATATTCATTATCTTTTTGGTTGCTGCGATTATCCTGCTTAGGTTTTGGGGAGTGGGAGAAAAGCTCTCCGATCTTCGTGCGTGGATTTCCGGCCTTGGTTCCTGGGGGCCGCTGGTTTTTGTCGTGATTTATATTATTGCTGTTATCCTGGCTCTACCGGGCTCAGCCATAACAATTGCCGGAGCAGCGCTTTTCGGGTCGGTTTGGGGAGTCGTACTGGTCAGCATCGCCTCGACAATAGGAGCGAGCATCGGTTTTTTGATTTCTCGTTATCTGGCAAGAGACTTTATTGTACACAAATTTTCGCAAAATGAAAAATTCAAAAAGCTGGATCAGCTGACAAAAGAACACGGTGCAATAATTGTGGCCATAACACGCCTGGTGCCTCTTTTCCCTTTTAATTTTCTTAATTATGGTTTTGGCCTTACCGGCGTTCGTTTCTGGACATACGTTTTCTGGTCGTGGCTTTGCATGCTGCCCGGCACCGTTTTGTATGTGGTAGGCACGGATGCGATTGTCAGTGGGTTGAGCGAGGGAAAAATTCCCTGGCCTCTGGTCGTAGTGCTTTTGATAGCGATGATTGTTTTAACCTTTTTAGTTCGCTTGGCTAGAAAAAAACTCTCCGGCCGAGAAGACGTGGCTTCCGTGGATCACGATAAAAGCAAATAATTATTGGGCAGAAAACTACTTATAGAATTTTACCAAAGTTTCCGGCTTTGCTCCCAGCAAATAAAGCGCCAGCAAAAACCAATTTCTGAGAGTGCAAAAAACAACGCCTTCGGTTTCCCAGCGGCGGGACGACGTTTTGACCTTATCTTCTAAAATATTTATTTTCCCCTGCCTTTTCTTGATCCTCCTCATTAGTTCGACATCTTCCATGATCGGAATGTCCTTAAATCCACCCAGTAATTGAAAATAATCCCGGCGGATAAAAATGGCCTGGTCGCCGTATGGGATGCGCGTTAGCCGCGAGCGGATCGAAGCGATTTTCTCTATAATGCGGAAAGTAAAGCGCCGGGAATCAATACCTAAATCAAAAGCTCCGCCGATGATTTTCTTATCCTTCAATATCTCAGCAACCTTCTTTAGTGCATTTTCCGGCAGGCAGGTATCGGCATGTAAAAAAATCAGGACGTCCCCTAAAGCTTCTGCCGCGCCACAGTTCATCTGCCGTGCCCGGCCTTTAGGACAGAGTATTTTTCTTACGCCGGTATTACTGATTCTTTGAAGCGTGCTCCCTTCATAATCCCCGTCGGCGACAACAATCTCGGCATCGGCAAATTTTTGCAAACTCATTAAGTGTTCGATAGTCGAGTTGATGATTTCGGCTTCGCGATAAACAGGAATAATAAAAGAATATCTGACTCGCATTATGCGTCACACTCTTTTAGTAGACTTGGTGATAGCAACTTAGTCAGTGATTGTTCCGCCGCAGGTAAATCCAGCTCCGGCGGTGCAGGCGTAACAATGCTCGCCGACCGCAACCGGCAGGCCGCACGCGGGAAGCCCGTCCATTTGCGAGACGTGAATTTTACTTCCGCTAAGGTACTGTTCGGAGGCAATATTGAAATCGCAGTCAAAAAGATATCCCTGCCAATTAATGGAAACAGAAGTGCGGCACATGATCGAGGAGATGGAACAGGGGTTAAAAAGACCGGCTAGTTTGATAAGATAATTGTCGAGCTCTCCCTTGGACTGAAGCCAGCGGCGAAACCGCCCCAGAGGAACATTGTTGAAATTATATAACTTGGTAAAATTGATGCCCCATTTTTTTAGCAAGATTTCATGGAATCTTTTTTCTGCCTGTATCTGAGATGCATTCATAAATGCGCCCACCGGATTGGAAGCAAGATTAAGCGCGAGGCCCGTGCCTTCAATACCATACCCAAGCGCGTTTAATTTCTTTAACGCCGCGATAATGCGTCGAAACGCCCCTTCCCCTCGCTGTGCATCAGTTTGAGCTTCATTAAGAGAAGGAAGAGAAACAATGATAATGACTCGATTTCCCTTGCATAAGGATATATATTTTCCCCACGCTGCGCCCTCCAGTGCAATGAGGTTAGTACGAACCATTAATTCCGAAGTCAAAGGCGCAAGCTTCCTTATCAAATTTTCCATGCGGGGGTTTAACTCGGGAGCTCCGCCGGTAATATCTATGGTTTCAAAACTGTTTCTGGTCGCGTAATCTACAACCTGATCCACCGTCTTCGCATCCATTAATTGATCCCGCAGAGGCCCTGCCTCCAGATGGCAGTGCTTGCAAGACAGGTTGCATAAAAGACCGACATTGATTTGCAGGGTGGTCGTTTCCCCTCTGGTTAAGGTGAGATTATGTTGAAATAATGTCCGGTCAAATGGTTCGACAATCAAAGAATTAGCGTTTGGATATCGAGTGGAAATATTTTCTGTTTGGTCCACAGCGTTAGTCATAATTAAATAGCCTCAGGATAATCTATAAAGATAATTTTTGGGTGACATTGCGCATTTGAACTCCATGCACCAGTGAAGCTCCGCCGCGGATAGCCGCGGCCACGTGCACGGCCTCGGTCATTTCTGCAAGATTCGATCCTTTTTCCAGACAAGCCTGCGTATAGGCATCAATGCAATACGGACACTGAACGGCGTGAGCAACAGCCACGGCAATAAGAGCTTTTTCCCTTTCGGTCAATGCGCCTTCGGCAAAAACAGCCTCATAATATTCAAAAAATTTCCTGGCCAGTTCCGGAGCGTCTTTGCCGATTTCCCCAAATTTGTTCAGATCTTTGGGCCGATAATATGTTTCCATGAAAACCTCCGACGAAAAAGAATTAAATGCTTGCTTAACATAGTGTCAAGGCGACAGTTAGTCAAGGCGCAAATCCGGCGGGTTACCCCGGCGTATGCAGGGAATAACGGAGGCAAGATGTCATTGACACACAACTTGATATTACCTATACTTTCACGAGTCCGAACCGGAATTATTCAGCAAACTTCTTCCGGAGTTCTGATGACTTCGAAATGATTGGAAAGGCCGGCATGTATGAACATCATTGTTTCCGGATCAATGGCATATGACCGGATTATGGACTTCCCCGGATACTTCTCCGAGCACATCCTGCCTGATAAAATTCATGTTCTAAACGTCTGTTTCCAGGTGAATAGCATGAGGGAAAAATACGGCGGCACGGCGGGGAATATTGCCTATGCGCTCACCCTGCTGGGTGAAAAACCTCTTATTTGTGCCACAATTGGCCATGATTATCAAAGGTATTTCGAATGGCTGGCAAAAAACGGAGTATCTACGGAAAGCATCAAAATCATCGCCGACGAATTCACGGCAGGCGCTTATATTACCACCGACCGCGCCGACAACCAAATCACCGGATTTAATCCTGGAGCCATGAAATATCGATCTGAATTGGACTTCAAAAAATTCCGCCCCCAAGAAACTATTGTTATCGTCTCACCGGGCAATCTTGAGGACATGGTGAACTATCCGCGCGCCTGCAAAGAAAGGGGCATCGATTATATCTTTGACCCCGGGCAATCTCTGCCCATGTGGGATACAAAAAACCTGATCCAGGCTATCGAGGGATGCCGGATTTTGATCGCCAATGATTACGAGTTAGACCTGATCATAAACAAGACCGGATTGAAGAAGAATGCTTTATTAAAGATGACCGGAACGATCATCACCACCCTGGGAGAGTTGGGTTCACGGGTTTCCACGCTGGATCGTGAAATTAGTATTCCCCCCTTCAAGGTAAAGAAGGTGGTGGACCCAACAGGCGCCGGAGATTCTTACCGGGGCGGCCTGATCAGCGGTCTAGTTCACGGCAAAGATATTGAGCAATGCGCACGGATAGGGAGCGTTTGCGCTTCCTTTGCCCTAGAGCACTACGGCACTCAGGAATATAGCTTCACTCCTGAAGAATTCAACGAGAGACTCAACGGCTGACAAGACTTGCTGAAGGCAGATCTCTATTGCTTCTGTTTACGTAGTTAAATTATTCTAAAAAGATAGGATCGTAAAAACTAATACCCTTTATATTCCAGCATTGATTTGAACCCATCTGGATTTTTCTTTATTTCCTCATGGTAATTAGCAATTGCCTGCTGATATAGTTTAGGATCCATGTCTTCACCACCGCTTTTCGCATTATACTCCATGTATGTGCAATTGTTCATGGCTTCTATGGCTTCCTGTTTATTCAGTGGGGAGAATCCGTTTGTGCGGGCACGCCATACTCCCATAATGACACCCTCACGCAGGTAATACGACTTCCCCGCTTGAAAATTGATATGCGCAACAGCTGCATTTTCAGTTGCGACAACGACATAATGCGGTCCCGGCTTAACATTAGTGACAAAATAAGTTTTACCTTTAGTTTCACCTATTAACTTTCCATCTAGATAGTTCCAGAATACGATGGCAAAACCAAAAGATGTATCGCGGATGATTACAAGAGTGGCTGAATCTGCCCGAGGCGTAAGATCAGGTTTACGATCGGGGGCCACCATACTTGTGGCAGCACAACCTGAAAGCAAAACAATAAACAGCATTGCTAATGTCAATAATCTTCTCATAATATCTCCTTAATTATTTTTTAAATTAATTCTGTTTGCTAGGTTTTTTAGCAGAAAGCCATTATTAGATCAAGAGAGATTAACTATACTGCTGATTTGATAATAATATTCTTTTGATTGTGTTAAATATGAGGGACAACGTTATGGTACGTCAAGATAATTCGCCTACAAAATATAATAGATGCCGCAGGCTGAATCCTTATTAATGCTTTATTCAGAGGATATCAGGGGTTCGTCGGTTTTTCGGTAGTTGGTAATGTTTTTTCTATGATTGAATAAAATAAGCAGAAACGTGGCGAGGGCACCGGATATCGCGATTAATCTCCAATGCGCGAAATCAACTTGTCCTAAAGCCAAAACAAAAACCATGAAAAATGAAGCGATGAATGTAACACGGAAAATGCCATAGGAAACGAGCCAAATGACCGCGGAAGCAAGCGCCGCCCACGGCGCGATCAGCAAGGTATAACCTAAATAGTTAGCTACACCTTTGCCGCCGCGGAAACCATGAAAGCAGGGAAAGCTATTCCCCAAAACAAGAAAAAAAGCCGCCCATGGGAGCAAAGGCGTTTTTAAAAAATAGCACGCGATAACCGCGACCGCCAGAGCCCTGCCGATATCCAGCAAAAAAATAACCGCCGCCCAAATAATTCCCGCCTGGCGGTAGACGTTAGTTGTTCCGGCGTTGCCACTGAAGATTAGACGAGGGTCTTCTTTACCGGTCACCTTAAAAAAAATAATGGCGAAATTAATAGAGCCGGCAAGATACGCAAAAAGAAAAATTAAAAATGTTTTTCCCATGATTTAATTTCCAGTTCACCCTCCCTTTGTCCCTCCCCTTAAGGGAGGGACAAAGGGATGTAAAATATGCTGTATTGCAACAATATTTCTTATACCGAGTTGCATTCGAGAGATAACGAGGCGGCAAGGAGGAGGCTCCGCAGACGTATTACTAATACGTTGAGGAAGCCGACGACGATGACAACAAAGTTAGCTAAAGAATGCGACTTGGTATTATGCCTTAATCCACTGCGGCGGATTGAGGCGGCCTTGAGTTACATCCCGCATTTGCATACCGCGAATGATTTCAAAAATAGCACCATTTAAATCATAAATCCATACATCAAATATCAGCGATTCTTTCTTGGCATCCACCGGCACAATCCGCCCAAGGTAACTGCCTCCTTTTTTCGTCTTTTGATAAATGACTCTCTTTTCAAAACCCACAGGGAAGGAAACAATATCGGTAAAGCGCTGTCCCCAAACGCAGGCCGCATGCATGGCCGCGTCCAGCACAAAAGGTGAGCCGAGCAGGTTTTCATCCGCTTCGCCGCTGCCGCCTGCAAGATAGGCCAAAGCACCCTCGCGCGACACTGATAAATCACCAATAATATTTTGATAAGCTGTCCCGAAAGGCACCAACTCACGATAGATTGTTACTGAAGGTACGCTGATACAGCTTCCCTGCAGTTTTTCCACGAACCGAAAGGGAGGCGCGGGGTCTGGCGCATAATCGGCAGCGCCAAATTCCACACGGGCATGTTCGAGGGCGCGGCTAATTGCGCTTTTTTTTGATTTTATCGACGTTAAAAGCACAGCGGTAATATTGTTATTACCGGCATCTTCTATATCGACAAGTATTTCTAGCCTCTGCTTTTCCGGCGCGATTAATAAAAATCGGCCAAAGCGCGCCTTTAACAAACAGTTGATACTAATCTGCGGAAAATTAAGTTTAACAACATTAGCCAGAGCGATTAATGTTTCCACTGCCGGCAGAATCACTTTTCCTTCGAAATGGTGATCCCGCAAATACGGATATATTTCCATTTCCTGGGTATAGCGGGTTTTTTTATTTATTTGGGGAACGATGTCCATAGCTGAACCGTTTTGGAATCAACGGCCACGGGTGTGCCGGTCAAATTTAAGGCGCAGTGTTTAGTAAAGCCGATACAGACCAAATGTCTCTTTTCCGCGTGCGTGATAACATAGTCAAACTGTAGGCGCACACGCTCCAAGTTAACCGGTCTTGTATAAATGTACATCAAGTCATCATAAAACAAAGGATGATAAAAATTAATGGCCAGATCAATAATGGGATAGACATAACCGCTTTCTTCGATTTCTTTGTAGGAATAGGCGACGTCGCGCATCAACGATGTGCGCCCGAATTCAAAATAACGCAGATAGTTGGAATGATAAACGACCTCGGAGCGATCCGTGTCGGCATACAAAGTCCGATGCTTTGAGCGGTGCCAGACAAGGCCTGTTGTCCGGTCGCGCACATATTTTTCATCGTTATTGAAAACTTCCGGTTTAAACGGTTTGGGCTTCATTTTAGACTCCTCTGAAAATAACACAGCAATTTGTTCCGCCGAATCCGAAGGCGTTGGAAAGAGCAATTTCGTATTTTTGTTTGCGGGCGGTATTAGGCACAACATCAATATCGGAAAGCTCAGGATCGGGAAGATGATTAATAGTGGGCAGTATGATGCCCTTCCTCATCCCTTCAATGGTCAGAGCGGCTTCGATAGCAGCCGTTGCTCCCAATGTATGTCCTAATTGAGATTTATTCGAAGATACGGGAATCTTTTGTATTTTTTTGCCAAATACTTCCCGCAGGCATTTAATTTCCGTGCTGTCTCCTTTCGGCGTGGAAGTGCCGTGGGCATTGATATATTGAATATCTTCCGGCTTTAAATCCGCGTCTTCGATTGTTTCCCTTAGCGCTCGTATAATTGTCGTGGCATTAGGGCTGGTATAATGATGAGCATCCGATGTCCACCCGACACCCAAAACTTCGGCTTTGGGTGTCAGGCCGTAAACTTTGAGCAATTCTTCCGCCGCGAGAACTACCACGCCGGCACCTTCGGAAAGAACAAACCCTTTGCGGTCGATACTGAAAGGGCGGGATGCCTGCGCATGATTACTATAAGCGCGATCATCGGGATGAACTTTGATCGTGGCGTTCATATTGGCAAAGCCGTGAATCAGTTCCGGTAAAATTGGCGCGTCGGCGCCGCCGGCCAAAACAAAATCGCAATCGCCGTCCCGGATCATTCTTGCCCCGATGCCGATGGCGTGGTTCCCGGAGGCGCAGGCGCCCTGCGGTGAAAAAATAGGGCCGGTAAATTTTAACAGCATTCCGGCTTTACCGGAAGGAAGATTCGCGCATAAATTAGGCAGTAAATAGGGGCTGACCCTCAGCGGCCCGCGATGTTCCAAATCGTGCATGGCAATGCGAAAGGCATCCGATCCATTCAGGGCCGAACCGATAAGGCAAGCCATCCGCGGAGCGATTTTTTCGTCAATGATAATTCCCGCGTTTTCCAGCGCCTCCTTGCAAACAGCCATAGTTAAAATCACAAAAGCGGCATTCCAGTTATAAACTTCTTTAGCATCGGTGAAATCAAGCTCCAGTGGATACCAATCCGGGATTTCTCCGACTATGTCGCAGGCTGATTCTACTTTACAACGCGTTACCTTCCTGAAACCAGCTTCACCCTTGATGGCTCTTTTCCATGTTTTCTCAAATGTGCTTCCCAGCGGTGTGACCGCGCCGTAACCGACAACGAAAACTTTTCTGTTTTTAGGGGCTTTCATAATTTCACTATATATTCTTTATGCTATTCGGTGCAAGATCAAACAGGAATTGCATCCGCCGAAACCAAAAGCGTTCTTCAACACAAATTCCTGCTTCAACTTTCTGGCTCCTTCGGCCACACAATCAATTGCAATCTCTTTATCGGGAACATAATTTATCGTGGGAAGCAAAGTATCTTTGAACATTCCTTCAATTGCCAGAATCGCTTCGATGGCGGAAGACGCGCCCATCGCGTGTCCTAATTGTGATTTATTTGCCGATACCGGCGGCACATTTTTACCGAAAATGTTGGCCAGAGCGTCGGCTTCCACTTTATCGCCCACTTTTGTAGAGGTGGCATGCGCGTTTACCGCGTCAATATCTTTGGGCTTCAGTCCGGCATTGATAATGGTTTCTTGTATACATCTTTGCACCGTATCCAGTTTGGGTGAAACAAAATGGCTTGCATCGGAAGTCATTGACCAGCCGGCTAATTCCATTTTTGGTTTAAGGCCGTGCACCTTTGCGAAATCTTGTGTAGCCAAAATAATGCACCCGGCACCTTCGGAAACGACAAAGCCCCTTCTATTTATGGAAAAAGGACGGCTGGTTTTTTCCGGTGGTTCCTCCGGCTGCCCTTCTTTCGGACGATAAGCGCCGTTCATTGTGGCAAATCCGGCCACAATCGGTTCAACCAAAGGAAAATCAACGGCTCCGGCAATCACCACATCAGCCATATTCTGCTTCAGCATCATATTGCCGATAATCATTGACGTCACGCCGGTGGCACAGGCGGTGATGGTGGCGGTGATGGGACCGGTCGCGCCGGTCAGAATGGAGACCTTGCCGCCGACCATGTTGATGCAAGAATTGGGATTGGCGAAGGGATGAGGCATTTTATTTTCGGCCATCATCTGGCGGTCCGCTTTTAAAATTGCATCCAGTCCGCCAACGGCTGTACTGAAAGTTATGGCCACCCGAGGCGCGATATTCGCTGAAATTACAATTTTGCTTTTTTCCAGAGCGCGATGCACAACAAGAAGCGCGTATTTAAAAATCGGCGATGTCCAGTGCGCCATTTCCCGCGGCTGTAAAAAAGGATATGGCCGCAAGTCCATTTCCGCTACTTCACCGGCAACACGCACGGGAAAATCGGCGGAAAGCGGAAATCTGGTCAACTTTCCTATGCCGGATTCCCCGGCTACGGCGCGCTGCCACTGAGTATCTAAATCCGTTCCTAAAGAAGATACGGCATCATATCCTAATATTACTGTTTTTTTAGACAAAGCAACCCAATCCCTGTGATTTATGTGTTCTGACAATGTGCAATCATGCAGGAGCTTTTCAAAAATATCAATTATATTTTTTGGGTTTTCTCAGAGAGTAAAAAATAATATCTTTACCTGACAGCCTATAGTCTTCGGTCTTCAGCCTTATTGCTACCACGGTATCAAACGATACAGTTTGGCGAACATTTCATAAACTTCGATCCAGTTTTGCAAATCTTGGGTCGAATGCATATGCTCCCGCTTGTTGACCATAATCCAGCTCATGTGCGCGGCTCCATCCTTGCACGTGGAGCAATCGCGAGTCGCGGATGTGCAACAGCGGTGGACGGTCTGCAAATCGGCGGCCCAGCGGAAAAAATGAATCAAACGGCGGGGCTGTGGCTTTCTATCGTCCAGCGATTCAGTAACGGACGGACATTCCTTCCAGCCGAATCGGCGCCCTGACATTTTCCCGGTAGTGATAATTTCATGATAATATTTACTGGAAATTATAGTGCGCGGATATTTATCCAGCATCTCGTCCATTTCGTGACGCAGATCCTCAAGCTCGTTTTCCTGCCATGAAAATCCATCAACCCCTTCATCGTTTGAAAGAAGCTGAAGATGCACTTTTAAACCTACATCGGCGATCTGTTTGATGACCGGCTCGATCTTGCCCACCTGTCTTGGCGTTACGGTGTAAAGATAATATGTATATGGATCACCTGCGTAATTTTTGCTGGAAATCGCAAAAGTGTCGCGTCCGCGAAGAACCTTTTCATCTGCACTTCCGCCCCACAGAGAAATTCCCACCATCATGTCGGGAAATTTATCACGGGAAACTTTAATCTGGCCGTTGGTCGCGCAATATGTAGGCAGACGTTTATAAAAAGCTTCGACGCGATCCATGCACAAAGTAGGCTCGCCGCCGATTAATATCGCCAGATTGACGCCGCGCGCTTTTTCTTTGTCAATGAAACTTTCCCACTTCTTT
>Ga0154900_1102_pt5 | contig 18961 bp, 17 predicted proteins | sample Rifle2008BG19ft_FD_105872 | JGI IMG/M metagenome (GOLD analysis project Ga0154900, IMG submission 105872) | Deltaproteobacteria bacterium RBG_19FT_COMBO_43_11
CGTGACCCCAGCCACCGCCGTCAAGGATGAAACGGGAGATTGTGCCGTTTGCTTCCCGTTCGGTGGATACGACAAACGCGCTGCTTAAAAGATGACTGGGCGAAAGCCAGCGGCGGATTTCCAATTCTTTGCCGACAATCACAGTTTTTTTGGAACCTTCAATTCTTAATTTATAAATCCTGCCCGATGGGCCACGGGCGACCACAACAAGGTTTTCCAGTCTGCCCACATCTATGCCCGATTTTTTGCGGATAATTTCTTCCAAATCCCGCCGCTTATATATGACTTGCCAGCGGTAAAAATCAAGTGTTTCCCGGTCAAATGAAGGCAGTATCCGCTGTAAAATTTTTTTATCGGAAGTATTGCAATAAGCCGGCGGTTTTGATCTTAACCAGGCGTCGGCATCTTTTTCCGATAAAATCGGCGGCTTTGTTTCGGCATCATCGGTTATACTGCAAAGATACTCAACAAATACATCCTCCCATGCGGTTGAAAAAATGTCTGTCTGCCCTCCACAGCACTTATAGTAGCGTGCGTCGCATATTTCTTGGTCGCTTACCAGAAACAATCCCCGTGTGTCTTCAATTGCTGCCGCTACGTTGGCGGATAGAATCCTTGTTATTCCCTGATAGCGCTGACAATGGTCATCTGCGCAGACATCAAAGAATTGGTGGTCGTTGACATCCTGCCAGGTGATGAATTCATTTTCCCTTACTGTTTTTTTCTCTGTTAAAACGCTTGATGATTTTTTCTTTTCCAGCATGGCCACAAGCCAGCTGCGGGCGACAACGGCCTGCGCCTTGAGGAATTCCAGAGGCGCTTCAGCGGACATTTCCGAAGAAATGACCGAGGCCAGATAATCTTCCAGAGATATGATGTTGATGAGATTAAACGAATTGTTTCTGCAGGCTAAAAAGGCAATATCGCCGCGAAAAGTTTGTTCTTGGTTTTGTTGCCAGTGAAAGTCAATGCCGATTTTTATATCCGGCACGGTAAAAGTTGCTCCCTCTTGAGCAAAAAGAAAAATTTCTTTTTGTTTCTCTATTTGAGTACCGGACGCATTATTTAGATAAACATATCCCGCAGAACAATGAGCGATAAATTTGCCGCTTATCATCCCGCAGGCAGAGAAGATAAATTCTCCGTTTAGATTTATACGGGCTTCTTGACGATTTTGCAGAAGAGCTACTTTTATTTTTGGTTCATCAGCAATCATAAGTGTTTGAGCCGTTTTTAAGAATGAATCCGATTTTTATGAGTAAAAGTCAGAGAAGTCAAGAAAGTTATCAGCAAGAAAAATATTCGCGCAAAAAATCAACTTAATGCTTGAATATTATTAATTTATCGTGTATGAGTCTAAAAAATAATTAAAAGTCGGATGGCTTATGGTGCATATCTGGCCAATTGGAGGGGGCAAAGGCGGGTCGGGGAAAAGTTTCTTGACCAGCTCTCTGGGACGCCTTTTAGCGGGATTGGGTAAAAAAACCCTGCTGGTCGATCTCGATTTAGGTTCAGCGAATCTGCACACGCTGGTTGATGTGCCTTATCCGGAAAAGAGTTTTTCCGATTTCATTCGAAAAAAAATACCACTTTTAGAAGACGTTGTTTCAGAAACTCCCGTACCGAACCTTTATATAATCAGCGGCGCTCACGATAACTTGGATATTGCCAACCTTCCCTATGAACAAAAAGTAAAAATCCTTAAAGCCATAGCCAGGTTGGACTATGACTGGATTTTGCTGGATTTAGGCGCCGGCACTTCTTTTAATACTCTTGATTTTTTTCTGATTTCGCAAAACAGCATGTTTATTACAACGCCGGAACCTACATCTATTGAAAACGTTTACCGATTGGTTCGCGCTATTTATTTTCGCCGGATTCGTCACTATTTCAACGCGACTGATTTTAAGGCGTTAGAAGAAGAAGTTCTGCGGCAGTTCGGAGAAGGTTCTTTTAATAATCCTGATTGCATTATGGAAGTGATTAAAGAGGCGCATCCCGAAAAGAACTTACTGTTGGAAAACGACTTCAACTCTTTTAAATTTAAGCTTGTTTTGAATCAATTACGCAAACACGATAATATCGCTTTAGGTTCCCAGATATGCAAGATTATTGAAAAGCATCTTGGCCTTCAAGTAGATTTTGCCGGTAATATAGCGTTCGATGATCGCGTTCATGACGCCATTTGTCAGCGGGTGTCGTTTTTGGATCGTTATCCTTACACGCGCACCGCTTATGATTTGAGAGAGCTAAGTAAGCGCATCGCTCAGTTCACCGGGCAACAATTGTTGATTCGCTATACTTAGAAATCAGCAATTTTTTGAAAAATTCAAAAAATGACTTTTGAGGTCATCGATGAAGAAAGATTTTGCCAAGCTAAATTATTATGAAATGCTGGATATCAAACCGGACGCGGCTTTTTTTGAAATCCGTCACGCGTATAATGCCGCTTTGCAAATTTATGAGGCGGATTCTCTGGTCAGCTATTCTTTTTTTTCGCGGGAAGAAAGAAAAGAAATACTTAATCTCTTGGAAAAAGCTTATTCGACTCTCATTAATGGGAAAGGAAGAAAAAACTACGACAACCAACTAATGCAGACAGGCGTTTTAGCTTCTCCAGGCAATAAAGCGGCGGCAAGAAAGCCGGCCTGCATTTATGACGTTAAGCGACAATCAGGCACGACAGTTTTGCCCAAAAATAATAAAGCCGCTTTAAGGGCAAATGTTGCTCAAAATAAGCGCATTAATGAAATTTTATCAAAGGATGAAATTAGCGGCGCTGATCTAAAGGCCATTAGAAATGAACTGGGTGTGGCCATTGAAAAGATTGCCTCCGAAACAAGAATCCGCATGGATTATCTAATAGGCATGGAGGAAAATAAGATTGACCGCCTGCCGGCAGTAGCTTTTCTTAAAGGATTCGTTAAATCTTATTTGAAGTGCCTCTGCGTTGAGCCGGTAGAGGGGATTTGCGCGCGCTATATAGAAGGCCTGGCGCGTATGGGGAAAAATAATGAGACGGGAGTATTTTAAATTTTGAGTTCCCGATGGATTGAAAATAGATGCCTTTAAATGACTGCACAGGGAAAGTAAACGAAGCAATCCGCGTTTATTAAATCGGAAGAAAGGAGGGAAATTATGATAAAAATAATTTTTGCTTATACAAGCTTATTTTTATTCTGCACCACTATGGCAATTGCGGCGGAACAACAGTTTGAATCCGATAAGATTAAAACATCGGGTGGAGACCTTATCATAACGTTTATTGGTCATGGAACATTAATGATGTCTTGGGGCGGCAAAATTATCCATGTTGATCCGGTGTTGGGGGAGGCCGATTATTCCAAGCTGCCCAAAGCCGATTTGATCATCATAACCCATGAACATTCTGATCATTTCGATCTTAGGGCTATAGACCTTGTGAAAATGGCAAAAACAAAAATAGTGGCGAATGAAAATGTTGCCAAACAACTTTCAAAAATAATAATGATGAAAAATGGCGACATCCAGATTCTCGAAGGCTTCCGGATCGAAGCCGTTCCTGCATACAATATCGAGCATATGCGCACTCCCGGTGTCCCTTTCCATCCCAAAGGAGCAGGTAACGGATATATCGTTACCTTCGGTGACAAGCGTGTATATATTGCCGGGGACACGGAAAACACTCCGGAAATGAAAAAGCTCACTGGAATCGATATTGCGTTTCTACCCATGAATCTGCCCTATACGATGACTCCGGAGATGGTGGCCGACGCGGCCAAATCTTTCCGTCCAAAAATACTTTATCCTTACCATTACGGAAATACGAACATTCCCACGTTTCTTGATTTACTTAAAGGTGAGACTGCAATCGAAGTACGCATCCGTAAGATGCAGTAATTACAGCTCCAAAACATAAAACTCTGTTTTCGTTTGCCACGGTAATATTCCCCGGGAAGTTTTTTCAGTTTTTAAATTAACAATAATAATATAATAATTCAGAAAAGGCGTGTTGTCGTATAAGACGGAATAAGTGCTTGGTGATTTATTGAATCTAACCGGAAATCATGTTAGAGCAAACAAGTTATTTTAGCCTGACGGGGTAAATTTAGATGAGCGTTTACGAATATGTAGCTTTGGATGAAAAGGGACGGCAGTGCAAAGGCTTTATTGACGCGACAGGCGTCGCCGCAGCAAGACAAAAATTGCGCGAAGAAGGAGTTTATCCTGTCGAAATCAGCCAGACGCAACAGAAGAAAGATACTGTATTATCAGGTATTTTTGACATTAACCTGTGGCAAAAGGTTTCCGCCAAGGAGATATCGGTCTTCACCCGACAGCTTTCCACCTTGCTGGGTGCGGGGATCCCGCTAGTGCCTTCGTTTTCTATATTGCTGGCGCAGACGAAAAATACCCTGTTAAGAAAAATATTGGCGCAGATTCGCGGCGATCTTAATGAAGGTAAGAGCCTGACGACAAGCATGGAAAATTTCCCTCGCGTCTTTCCGCCTTTTTATATAAATATGGTCAAGGCCGGAGAGGCATCGGGAACGATTAACCTTGTTTTAGAGCGGCTGGCCGATTTCAGCGAAAACCAGCAGACTTTGATGAACAAGATACGCTCGGCGCTGGCTTATCCGGTAATCATGCTTTTTATCGGCAGTTTGGTTATTTTTCTTTTGATGACTTTTGTTGTTCCGCAGATTACCGAAATTTTCTCCGATATGCATCAAAGCCTCCCTTTTATCACGGTTGTTTTGATCGCGGTAAGTAATTTTTTAAAACTTTTCTGGTGGCTGATTTTGATTTTAATCGCGGCGGTAATTGTTGTTTTTAAATATATGACAAAAGGCACGGACGCGGGGAAGCGCTTTTGGGACAATGTGCGCCTGAAAGCTCCTGTCCTGGGAGCGATTAATCTCAAAATCGCGATTGCCCGCTTTTCCCGGACACTAGCAACTCTTTTGCAAAGCGGCGTGCCGCTGCTTTCGGCGATGGACATTGTCCGCAATGTTGTAAATAATATTTTTATCGGCGAAACAATCAGCAAAGCGGCTAAGGAAGTGGAGGAAGGGCAGGGACTGGCCGGACCGCTTACGCAAAGCGGCATTTTTCCACCGATGGTTACGGAAATGATTGCCGTGGGAGAGCAAAGCGGCTCGCTGGAAAAGATGCTCAACCGTGTTGCTACAACTTACGAAACGGAAGCACAATCGGATATTATGGTGATGACCTCTTTGCTGGAGCCGTTAATGATTCTGGCTATGGGTCTTATCGTCGGCTTTATTGTCGTATCAATTTTACTGCCGATCTTTGAGATGAACCAGATGGTAAAATAAAATTTGCGTTTACTGCATTTTAAAAGGGAGAAATGTTATGAAAATAAATAAGCAAAAGATAAAAGCACAGGCCGGATTTACCTTAATCGAACTAATGGTGGTGATAGTCATCATAGGGGTGCTGGCGGGTTTGATTATTCCCCGGGTTATGGGGCGTCCAGACGAAGCGCGGCAGGCCAAGGCTAAAATTCAGATGGAAAGTCTAGAATCGGCATTGAAACTTTACAAACTCGACAGCGGCAATTATCCCACAACGGAGCAAGGCCTGAAAGCCCTGGTTGAGCTTCCCACTGTCGGCAATCTGCCGAAAAACTGGCGGCAAGGCGGCTATCTTGAAAAAGGCAAAGTACCAAAAGACCCCTGGGGGAATGAATTTATTTATATGAGCCCCGGCTCTCACGGCGATTTTGATTTAATTTGTTTGGGTAAAGACGGTGACGCTGGAGGAGAAGGTTTCGACAAAGATATCAATAACTGGGAAATCGAATAGTAAGAACTCAATGATATATTCCCGTATATTGAATTTAACAATTCTGAAAAGAAGTATTTTTACCAAGCCGCGGGGTTTTACGTTGCTTGAGCTGTTGGTGGTTATTGCCCTTATCGGCGTGGTTTTAGTTCTGGCTGTTCCCACCACCAGAGATGTTTTAACCGGTGACAATCTAAAAAAAGCTTCACGCCAATTGATCGGCCTGGAAAGAAAGTTACGTGTGGAGGCTGTCCGGGATCAGACAGATTATATTCTTTGTTTCGATTTACCCACATCAAGTTATTGGGTGATTACTTCCGATATGACGCCGGAAAAAGAACATGAAGTTAAAAAAAACGCAAAAAAATTTCCGGCGGACGTTGTTCTTATGGATATTGTGGGGGAAAGCAATAAAAAGATTTCTACAGGGGAAGTTAAAATAAAATTCGCAAAAAATAATTTATGCCCCCCGATGATCATTCACCTTGGCCACGGGGAAGACAGGATGACTTTGGTCGTTAATCCCTTCTTAGGTATAACCGGTGTTTATGATGAATATGTAGATATTTCAGTAGATGAAGGTTTGGGAAGAAAGTCAACAAAGTAGAATGGTTTTTTCATATGCAAAATAAAAATGCCGGCTTTACGCTGATGGAAGTGTTGATTGCGATGGCTATTTTAGCGATCGCGCTGGTAGGCGTTTTTCAGTTGCAGTCGCAAAGCATTTCCATGGCCACGGATTCCCGATTTATGACCACCGCGGCGCTTTTGGCGCAAAGTAAAATGGTCGAGATTGAATCCGGAATCGTTTCATCCAGCCGCGCCCAGGACGGAGACTTTGGGGATGATTATCCTCAATATAGCTGGCGGCTGGAAGTTACCGATACCCAGTTGCCGCAATTTAAAAAAATAGAAGTTACCGTCAGAAATAAAGCCTTCCTGCGGGGCGGCACCTATAAACTTGTTCTTTATAAGGCAACAGGAATCTAAGTTATGTATCATCAATTAGGTAAAAGAAATTTTTTCTCTTACGGATTTACGCTGCTCGAAATTCTCATTGCCATATTTATTCTGGGAGTGGTCTTAACCACTGTTTATGCTTCTTATAGCTCTACGTTGAGAGTTGCCCATGACGTTGAATATGAAAGCGGTATTTATAAAATGGCGCGGATATCCCTGAATAGAATGATTAAAGACTTGTCTTCCCTGCAACTATCCGGCGATTCTTTTATCCTGCGTGCTGAAAAAAAATTGGTCCGTAAACACGAGTTTGTTTCCCTGATTTTTTGGTCGGCGGCTCATCTGGCTTTTGGTGAAAGTGATATTTCTGGAAATACAGCGAACATTTCTTATTTTGTAAAGGAAGATGAAGACGGAGATAGCTTTTCTTTATGGCGAGCGGATGTGCCCGGAACTAAACCATCACCGGAAAAGAACACGGATGGCGGATTTGTGCTTTGTCAGAACATCGAGTCTTTGAACTTAAAATTTTATGACGCGAGCGGCAGAGAGACCGATAATTGGGATTCCTCGTCCCTTTCCTCCGAGCAAAAGGGAAAGGCACCGGCGGCGATAAAAATAGAGCTGAGTTTGGTGAATGTAAACGACGCGGAAAAACCTTTTAAATTTATGACCAAGGTGTTTTTACCGGCAAAAAAATGAAAATGCTGAAAAAAATATTTTCGGATAACAAAGGCATCGCGCTAATCACGGTAATACTGATTGTCAGTATTCTGGTTGCTGTTGCCATAGAGTTGAACCGTTCGTCGCGCGCCGATATTTATGACGCGGCCAACATCAGTGACGGCATCAAATTGACGTATATCGCTAAGTCCGGCTTTTACGGAGCAGCTTCTCTGTTGATTAATTCCAAAAACGAATACGAGACTTTGCGCGATGACTGGGCAAACACGGAAATATTATCTGTTCAATCAAGACAACTTTTTGATGACGGCTATTTTGTGGTGAAAGTGGAAGACGAGGCAGGAAAAATTCCGCTCAACAAACTGGTCGGCGGAAACGCATATAATCCGGAAATTAAACAAATGCTGATTCGCCTGTTGAGCCAGCCGGAATTTGAGCTCGATAAAAGAAAAGCAGAAGAGATTGTGGATGCTATCAAAGATTGGATTGATGTAGATAATGAAGTGACGGGAGCGGGAGCGGAAAGTCTTTATTACGCCACGCAGAGCCCGCCTTATGAAGCAAAAAACGCGCCTCTGGATTGCATTGAAGAATTGCTTATGGTAAAGGGTGTAACCAAAGAGATCTATGCCGGAGGTAAGGGAAAACCATCTCTGGCTCAACTAGTTACCGTGGATAGCGAAGGAATAATAAATATCAATACGGCGCCCAACATGGTTTTACGCACCCTTTCCGACGCGATTACCCCTGAACTGGCGGACAAAATGGACGAATACCGCAGAGCTAAAGGCAATGACCTGTCTTCTGCAAATTGGTACGAGAATGTTTTCGGCATGTCACCAGGACTGATTCCGATAAGCTTGATTACGGTAAAAAGCAATTATTTTAAAATTTATTCAGCTGGAAAAATGAATAACATGGGACAGAATATTGTATCTGTGGTAAAAAAATTGCCGGAGAAGAAATCCGTTCAAATAGTTAAATGGAGACTCGATTGATGAAGGAATTTTTCTTGGGGTTGGATATAGGCCAGAAAACTATTAAAGCTGTTATACTCGCGGGTAAAACCCTGAGTGGTTGTCGCATTGTTGCCATGGAAGAGATAGATATTAATGAATACGGCGGCACGGGACCGGCGTTAAAAAAACTGGCTGAAAATATGAATTTTCATAATGTTCCTTGCTGCATATGCCTGCCGCTTGATGACGTAATGTTCAGACAAGTAGCCTTGCCCTTTCGCGATGATAATAAAATTCGAAAAACATTGCCTTTTGAGTTGGAACCGCTTATTCCTTTATCAAGAGAAGAGATAGTCACGGATTATTTAAAGGTTCCCGCGGGCGGTCTTCTTGTCGCCGCCATTGCCAAAAAATCAATTCAGGATTTAATAACCGCTGTCGAGAGCAACATAGCAGAAGTTTCGATTATCGATCTTTCTGCGGCGGCATTGGCTTTCCCGGTATTAAAAAAAACAGCTCTGGATGCATGCGGCGTTGTTTTGGACTTGGGGGCAAGCTGCACAACGGCGTCATTTTATGAAGATGGGGCAATTGTTCAACTGCGCTCTTTTTCCTTTGGCGGTGATTCGATTACGGCAGCACTGGCCGAAGAACTGTCCGTTGATCATAAAGAGGCGGAACTATTAAAAATTAACGGTAGTTATGAGGTTACGGGGAAAAATATTTCCGCCGTGTGCCGTCAGTTTTGCCGGGAGTTAAAAAATACCGTTGAGTTTATGAAATTGAATGGAGCGCTTAAAAGCGATTTATCCCATATTACGGTAACCGGCGGAGGCTCATTAAATACCCACCTGCAAAAAGAGATGGAGGATTATTTTGGCCTGCCTGTGGAAATTCTAGATATTGCGCAATCAGAGCAAATAGAAATTGAGGAAAATCTACGCGAAAAATATTCTCCATCGATTATGAACACGGCGCTGGCCGGGGCACTGGAAATATTTGACGGCCGTAAATCATTTAATTTCCGTCAGGGAGAATTTGCCGCTAAAAATGGTCACATTAATATTAAGGAGCAATTAAGATGGGCGGCCATAATAGCCGGAATAATATTTTTTCTGGCCGTAACCAATCAACTTCTTGATTATGGTTTGCAGGTTCGGCATCTCAGCATAATAAAAAAACAAATTTCCGCGGTTTTTAAGAAAAATTACCCTGAGGCTCCGGTCATGGTTGACCCTCTGCAGCAATTGAAGGCCAAGCTTGCCGAGAATAAAAAGGCTTTTGGTTTTTATGAGGGGGGGCTTAATTTTCCAGTGGTCGATTTATTGAAAGATATTTCCAGCTTAATTCCGCCTTCTCTCGAAGTTATAATTACCGATTTTAGTTGCGAAAACGGGATTGCTTTAATGAAAGGTCAGGCCATAAGTGTTGATGATGTGTCCGCGGCCAGAAATGAGCTGATCAAATCCAGGCACATCAAAGATGTAACCATGGGTTCGACGAGCCTGACAAAAGAAGGCGCCAAAGTCGATTTTAATTTGAGGATTGAGCTTAAATGATTAAATCATTCTGGGATAAACTTGATAAAAAACAGCGTTATATGGTAGCAGGCACGGCGGCGCTTGTTTTGATTGTCTTGATTTTTGAATTGGTTATTTCTCCTTTCTGGGAGGCTAAAGCCAAAGTCCGACAAAATATCCGCATAAATCAACGGAAGCTGGAAGAGATAAAACAGCTTGATGCTGAATTTACAAGATATGAAGAGAAAATAGCAAGAATCAAAACTGTCATGGCCAAAAGAACAACAGGTTTCAGTTTGTTTTCTTATTTGGAAAAAAAAGCAACACAGGCCGGTGTTCGAGGAAACATTGCATACATGAACTCTTCCCGCGGTGTGCAATCTACCGCGTTTGAAGAATCGTTGGTTGACATGAAACTTGACAAAATAACTATCAAGCAGCTTACCGATTTTTTGTATTTTGCCGAATCATCCGCCGATTTAGTAAGAATAAAAAGAATTACGGTGAATAAAATAAAAGAAAGTCCGGAGTATTTAAGGGCGCAAATACAAATAGCCGCTGTTACGGCGCTGGGCCCGCGTCAGGGAGGCAGCTAGTGATATGAACTTTCTTAAGAAAAAGGCTTTGTGGTTTACTGTTTACGGAATATTCATAACCATTTTATTTGTCTATCTCCTTTTCCCCGGCGAGTTGGTGAAGAGCAGGCTGGAAAATTCGATTAATTCGGAACAATTCGCGATTAATTCCTCATCGCTGCATGCTTCTTTTCCTCTCGGTTTCAAGCTAAAAAATGTGACGATAAGTTCAGCATCCCCGGTAAACGTTTTTTTTCAGGGCGAAGCGCTTGATGTGCAATTCAATCTATCGAGCCTTTTTCGCCGGCGCACATATATCGGTTTGAGCGGCAACGCCTACGGCGGCAGCTTTAACGGAACTGCCGGTATATTATCTCTGTCCCAAGCCTATCCACCCGCTGAGGCTAAATTAAATTTTAAAAATATAGATTTAGAAAAATACACTTTAATTAAAGATAAACTGGGAAGAACAATTACAGGTAAAGCACGGGGCATTTTAACTTACAATACCGACGAAGCCGGGAAAATAACGGCGGGGGATTTAAAATTATTATTATCCAAAGGCGCTTATCTCTTGGCTGAACCGTTTTTGGGGATAGCCAGAATTGATTTTGAAAACGGTGATATCCAGGCCGAGTTTGTAAACGGAAGTATCAAACTGCAAAAACTGGAAATATCGGGCGCACAAATAAATTGTTTATTAAAGGGTGAAATAACGCCACAGACAGATTTCATAAACAGCCGGTTAAGTTTGGACGGCACGATGGAAATACGCGGTAAGGATAACGTAAAAATGAAAATTACGATTGGCGGCACATTAGCCAACCCGGTAATGCGGTATATTTGATGGGGAAGTTTATGCGGGTCAACATAGAGCAAATATTTAAAAGTTGGTTCGATCTTGCCCGGGATTTCGTGGCCAATCCTTCAATTAATCTGGGCAAGGTGCGTACATTTCTTATTTTGCTGGCGATAACAATTTTGTCTTATGAAACAGTTGATTTATTTTACAAGGTCATCAGTTTTTCATTAATGAATACATCCGCTGCCGTGAAAAATGCCGGGGCTGTTAATGTTACAGCTTCCGCCGTGCGCAGTGACCTCCAGAGTTATGGAATCATCACCGAGCGAAATTTGTTCCTTACGACTTTAAGAGCGACAAGTGCTAAGGAAGGGGGCTTTATCGCCTCCGGTGAAGAAGTGGCGGAGTTTGATTTGAAAGGGACGATCGCCGGCGGAGATTCTTTTGGCTTTGTGATTATTGAAGAACGAGGCAGTAAAAAACAGCGTTTATACCGCCTGGGGGACATGATCGGCTCGGCCAAAGTGATCAAAATATCGCGCAATACTGCAACCATCAAGAGCGGAGGCCGCGACATAACTCTCAAAATAAAAGCGACGCCGGAAGGCCCTTTGTTAAATCCTTCCCGGATCTCCCGGGATACCGTTACTTCACCCGGCGTGGCTATGAGCAGAAAAGAAATAAGTGAAAATCTGCACGATTTGCAAGGTATTATGACCCATGCCCAGGTACGGCCTTATTTTGAGGCCGGTGCACAGCAAGGTTTTATTGTTTCCCAGATTAAGCCGGACAGCCTTTACCAAAAACTGGGTCTGCAAAATGGTGATATTATCATTGACGTAAACAACAAACGTATGCAAAGTGCCGATGACGTCATGCAATTGGTTAATTTGATGCAGTCGGGCGAAAGCATTGTCGTGAATCTGAAGAGACAAGGCAAGGTAGAAACTATCAATTATTCTTTTCATTGAGAGGAAAGAAAAAGCGTATTTATTATGTATGCCGCTTATTTTGGTTTAAAAGAAAATCCTTTTAATTTATCGCCGGAGCCCCGTTATTTGTTTTTGAGCGAGCACCATCGCGACGCTTTAAATTGCCTGATTTACGGTATTCAGGAGAAAAAGGGTTTTGTTTTGCTTTCCGGCGGCATCGGCCTGGGGAAAACCACAATTTGCCGCAGTCTGCTCGAATCTCTTGACGATTCGGTGGAGACGGCGCTGATTTTCAACACGGCCATTTCCGATATGGATTTATTGGAAACAGTGCTTACAGAATTTGGCATCAAAAGCAGAAAGGATTCAAGGACAAAAAAAACTTACATTGATGCTTTGAATAAATTTCTGCTGAAAAATTTCGGCAAACGGAAAACAGCGGTGCTTTTAATTGACGAAGCGCAAAATTTATCACACGGCGTTTTGGAACAATTGAGGATGCTTTCCAATTTGGAAACAGAAAAGGAAAAACTACTGCAAATAATTTTAATCGGCCAACCCGAACTAAATGATACTTTAATGCTGCCGGTCCTGCGGCAATTAAATGAAAGAATCACCGTGAGATATGCCCTTCAACCCCTATGCCCGCGGGAGGTGCGCGATTATATCGAGCACCGCCTGAAGGTTGCCGAAGGCCCCGGTTCGCTTGAATTTACGGAGGGAGCTTTAAATCTTATTTATAATTTCTCCGAGGGCATCCCGCGCCGGATTAACGCTTTGTGTGATCGTGCCTTATTGATTGCTTACACAAGAAATGTTAGTAAAATTAACCGCAGAGCTGTGAAACTGGCGGTTGCGGATATTGGAGCCGATTATTTCCAGAAAACCATGAATGGCTGGAAGAAAATTTGGACACGCTTGACAGCTTAGCGGCTGAGGGAAGTCCTTGACCATTGGGGTATTATGAGCTACATAAACGACGCCTTGCGCAGGTTGCAAAAAGAAAAAGGATCGCCTTATGAGGCGTATAAAAATATTGTCTCGGCTTCCGGCAAAAAGCCCCCACGTTACTCAAAGTTGTTGTCGCTAATTGGAATATTAATAGCTTTTTGTTTTGCCGCGGTAAGCATTGTTCTTTTGTATGGACTGGATGATAAAAAGCCGCGTGTTATGCCGCAGGCCGTCATTTTGCCCCAGGTGCCGCTGGCCGTTGAAAAAGGAAGACCGGGGAAGAATGATACGCAGTGGTTAAAAAAACAACCAGCGCCCGCAAATTTTATAACCAAACAGGCGCGCGCCGATGCCCAGGTTATTTACGCGCAGGCTCTGCAAAAGCAACGCGAGGGAAAGTTAGCCCAAGCGAAGAACCTGTATGAAAAAGTTATTAAAATTGACCGGAAAAACGTGCGCGCTTTGAATAATCTTGGGGTGATTTACATGGGACGGAAAGATTATAAAAGGGCGGTTAAATATTTCAATGAAGCCCTCAATATAAAAAACAAATACGTTGATGCTCATTATAATTTGGCCTGTCTTTATGCGCAAAAAAAAGATACAACGCAGAGCCTTTTTTATCTCAAAAATGCTATTGAATTTAACCCGGAAGCAAGGCAGTGGGCAAAAAGCGACGGTGATTTAAAGGTCTTGCAAGAATTACCGGAATTTAAAAGCTTAATGGAGAAAGTAGAAAATTAGTATGAGCTGTCTCAAACGCCATATTCGGTCAAGCGCGCTTTTCTGCGGCGTAGTAGCGCTCATAATATTTTGCGCTCCGGTGAACTTTACTTTTGCCGCGAGAATTGCCGATACAGACCAACCCGCAACAACTGATACTGAGGCTAACCCCGTGGTTCAACCTTCGGAGAGTGAAGCCAAGCAGAAGCCAGAACCTCAGAAAGAAGATAAACATCCTATTACGGATGCCACAAAGAAAGTCATTAAAGTGTCGCCAGCAGCACCTGTTTTGCCGGCAAAGCAGGTTTCTCCTGCTTCAGGTACATCACAGCCTTCTATACAAACTTCGCCACCCCAAGGCCAGGCTCTGCCGCAAGTAAATACTCAGAAGAAAAAAGATGTTTCTCCCGCAGGGGGAACGCCTTTGTCGAAGCAAAAGGATAAAATTACGTCGCCGGACATGCCGGGAGGAAAAGAAAAAAGTTCGACCCCGCAGCAAGTTTTAGATCCGGGAAAAAATAAAGTTCCAGAACCGATGGAACCGGCATCTGTTGATAGGGCGCTTGTTAAGCAAGTAAAAAAACAATCTGCTGAAAAATACGTGACCATTGATTTTGATAATGTGGATATCGGTGTTTTTATAAAATTTGTCAGCGAACTGACTGGTAAAAATTTCATTATTGATGATCGGGTCAAAGGCAAAGCCACCATTATTTCGCCCAAAAAGATACCGCTGGAAGATGTCTATAAAGTGTTTTTGTCCGTTTTGGAGGTCAACGGCTTTGCCACCGTGCCGGTCGGAGATATGATCAAAATTGTTCCCGCCACTTCGGCGCGTGAAAAGAGCGTGGAAACCAGGTTCAAAAAAGAAGTCGGCGATCCTGATGACAGAATGGTCACTCATATCATGTCACTGGAGCGCGCCAATCCCGATGAAATAAAACGAGTTTTAGACCCGATTGTCTCCAAATCCAGTTCAGTGATTTCTTATCCGCCGGCGGGAATGCTGGTGATTACCGATTTTCTCTCCAATATCAAACGCCTGCAGGATATCGTGAAGGCGCTGGATGTCGAAGGTGCAGGCGATCAAATCTCCTACGTTCCCCTGCGCAACGCTTCCGCCTCGGAAGTGGTAAAATCGCTGACATCAATATATCAACAACGCCGCCCCAATGTCACACCTGTCAGGATTGTTTCCGATGCCCGGACAAATTCGATAATTTTGCTGGCCAGTGTCGCCGATATGGAGAGTTTGCGCCGGTTGATCGAGATGATGGATAAAGATTTGCCCCGCGACGATTCTAATATTCAGGTTTACCGCCTGCAAAACAGCGTGGCCGAGGACTTGGCTAAGGTATTAAACAGCATTGTCAAAGAAGGAGGCTCAAGCGCTGCCCAGGCGCAAAAAAGCGCCGTACCGGTAGTTTCCAAAAACGTGCAGGTAGTTCCCGATAAAGCAACCAATACGCTGGTGATCATGGCCGAGCGCGAAGATTTTAAGGTGCTGGAAAGCATCATTAAAAAACTCGATGTGCCGCGTCCGATGGTTTACATCGAGGCTTTAATTATGGAAGTCAATGCCAATAAAGATTTTAAACTCGGCGTGGAATGGCGCGGACTTAAAGATACCGGTCATATCTCCGGATCGCCGGATAGCGGATCGGGGGCGTTTATCGGTTCCGGCGGCGCCGGTACTACCGGGAATCCCGGCGGTTATAATGTTCTTGATTCTTTAGTTACAACAGTTGGTACAGACCTTGTAGGTTCATTCCCGGCGGGTTTTTCGATGGGCATAATCGGCGCAGGTATTAAAATCGGCGATATTTTATTTCCGACGATTGGTGCTGTTGTCCAGGCTTACCAGGCGGATCAAGAAGTATCCATCTTATCTACCCCTCAAATCATGACATTGAATAACGAAGAAGCGGAAATAAATGTCGGTTCGAATGTTCCCTATGTTATCAGACAAGACACAACCACAGCGGCTACTGTTGATTACAGCCAGTATGAATACCGTGATGTCGGCGTCATTTTGAATATCACGCCGAATATCAACGAAGGGAACTTCATCCGTCTGAAGATTTCCCAGCAGGTGACTAAGGTAACATCAACCGGTACGAGCACGGTATCTACTCCGACCACATTAAAAAGAACGGTCAAAACATCGGTAGTGGTCAAGGATAAAGAGACTATCGTTATCGGTGGTCTGATTGGCGATAGCACTCAGGACAACACCTACAAACTGCCGCTTCTGGGCGATATTCCCCTTTTGGGCTGGCTTTTTAAAACAAAATCCAAAGGCCGGGAAAAGACGAATCTCTATGTCTTTATAACGCCGCATATTGTCCGTACCCAGGAGGATGCCGGCGCGCTATATAAGGAAAAGAGAGATTCCATGGGCAGTGTCGTGGAAGGTGTCATCAAGCTTGATGAAAAAAAGCCCGAAACGGTGCCGCCGGTACAACCGCAACCTGCCGAAAATAACAACCCGGATAAACCTTAGCCGCGGGCGATGGAGAATTATGTCTAAAATCCATACGGCCTTAAAAACATCCCGCCATCCGGTAAAGAATTCACCGGCCGAAGACAAAGCGCCATCCTTATCTTTGGAAACCAAATTGGTTTTAGCCGGAGTGGCCAGCGAAATTTTAGCGGAAGCGCGCGAAGCGCAGGGGAAAAACGGCGGGCTTTTTGAATTGCTGGTACGAAAAAAAGCGATAGAAGAAAGCGACTTGTTGAAAATCATGGCCGGCCATTTTGGCCTTTCCCTCCTGGCTCAATTGCCGATGGAAAACGTGAATATAGATTTTACGCAGACCGTTTCCATTCAATATTTGAAGAAACATAAAATGATGCCGCTGATAACATCTTCCTCCGCGGTGATCATTGTTAATGATCCCACGAATTTCCAGCCCCTTGATGATTTGCGAAAACTTTTGCAGAAACCGGAAGCGCCGATTGCCCTTGCCTCGCAGGAGGCGATTATGGCCGCGATAAATATGGCTTATGATATGAGCCGCGCTTCCGCCAAAGATTATTTCGAGGAAATGAGCGAGGCTTCCGCCGATGAACTCATTTCAGAAATTGATGAAACGGCTGATTTGCTCGACGAAACCAGCGACGCGCCGATTATTAAGCTGGTCAATTTACTTGTCGCCGGAGCGATTAAAGACCGCGCCAGCGATATTCATATCGAGCCGTATTCTGCTAATTTAAAAATCCGCTATCGCATTGACGGAATTTTGTATGATATCTTGAGTCTGCCGCGGCGAATTCAATCGCCCCTGATTTCCCGCGTTAAAATTATGGCCAGGTTAAACATCGCGGAAAAACGCCTGCCGCAGGACGGTCGCATCGAAATAAAAATAGCCGACCGCCTCATCGATATTCGCGTATCGGTTATTCCGACAGCTTTCGGCGAAAGAGTTGTTTTGCGCCTGCTGGATAAAACGGCCAATGTCCTGATGCTTTCCGATTTAGGCATGCATGATGAGCGAATCAAACTGCTCAATGGACTGATTAAATCACCATATGGGATTATTTTGGTGACCGGCCCCACCGGCAGCGGCAAAACCACAACTTTATATGCAGCTCTTTCTACCATCAACCGTCCGGAAATCAATATCATTACTATTGAAGATCCGATCGAATATCAGATGGACGGGGTGGGGCAAATTCAGGTCAATCCTAAAATAGATTTGACATTTGCCGCGGGGCTGCGATCGATTGTTCGTCAGGATCCCGACGTGATTTTAATCGGCGAGATACGCGACCGCGAAACCGCCGAAATAGCCATTCAGTCATCACTTACCGGTCATCTGGTTTTTTCCACACTCCACACTAATGACGCGGCCAGTGCTGTCACCCGCCTGATCGATATGGGCATCGAACCGTTTTTGGTTACATCTTCAGTAATCGCGATTATCGCGCAACGCCTGGTGCGCGTGCTTTGCCCGCATTGCAAAGAAGAATATGTGCCGGACAAGGAATCTCTGGCTAATCTGGGGCTGGACAAGGCGGTATTGAAAAACAATACTTTTTACCGGAAAAAAGGTTGTAATTTGTGCATGCAAACCGGTTTTCGCGGCCGCACGGCGATATTCGAAATTATGATTGTTGACGATGAAATTAAAAGGCTTATCTTAAAAACATCAGATGCCAATCAGATTAACGAACTGGCTGTCAAGCAGGGCATGATCACACTACAAAAAGACGGTATTCAAAAGGTGATGAATGGAATAACGACAACGGAAGAAGTATTGCGGGTGACCCGCACCCTAAACCGCAAAGAGGATATCGAGGATATTGTGATAGAAACCTGATGAAAAAATCCAAAATAAAAGAAATTGAATTTTATAAAATGAGCGGCAGCGGCAATGATTTTATTATCATTGACAACCGGAATTTATCTATGAATGTCGGCGATCTTTCCACCTTTGTCCGCCGGATTTGTGCGCGCAATATTTCCGTGGGCGCGGATGGTTTGTTGTTGATTGAACCGTCTGAGTCCGCCGACTTCAAGTGGCGGTTTTTTAATTCCGACGGCAGCGTGGCGGAGATGTGCGGCAACGCCGCCCGCTGTGTGGCGCGTTTTGCATATCTTAAAGGAATCGCGGGCAAAAAACTTTCTTTCGAAACTCTCGCCGGTATTATTTCCGCCGAGGTTAATGAAAATGTGCCTAAAGTTAAATTGACGGATCCATCGCCGGTAAGGTTGGATAAAAAAATTGTTATTGATGGCCGGGAATTTGTATTGGATATCATCGACACGGGAGTTCCTCATGCCGTGGCTTTTGTGGACAATCTGGAATCATTTGACGTTTTTGAGTGGGGAAGAAAAATTCGCCGCCATGATGTTTTTCAGCCTAAAGGCACTAACGCCAACTTTGCCGCGGTGCTTGACCGGCATAGATTAAAAGTGCGGACCTATGAGCGCGGCGTGGAAAATGAAACGCTTGCCTGCGGCACCGGCGCAGTTGCCGCCGTGCTGAGCGCCGCCGAACGGGGGCTGGTAAATTCACCTGTTGATGTTACCGTCCGGAGCGGAGAAGTATTGCGTATTCATTTT
>Ga0154900_1101_pt2 | contig 17548 bp, 21 predicted proteins | sample Rifle2008BG19ft_FD_105872 | JGI IMG/M metagenome (GOLD analysis project Ga0154900, IMG submission 105872) | Deltaproteobacteria bacterium RBG_19FT_COMBO_43_11
GATGCGCCGCTTTTGACCGTCTATCGCCATTTTGACAGCGCATCCGTGCATAAGGGGGTAATAGGAAATCTGCCGAAGACGATGTGGGTGGTGGACTACCCCCTGCTGGAACGCATTTATTATGCGCTGGTTGCCGGATTTGATGTGTACGGCACGGCCGGCCACCAGCTGGCACTGCGGCTCTACATGGATCATCTGCGCGTTGAAGGCGAGAGCTACTTTCTGGATTTTCTGCCCGCGGCCAAGCGGCAGGAGGTCATGCAGTCGTGGTACAAAGGAATTGATCTTAAAAAGATTGATTACTATTCTTCCGCAATGCCGGCGAAAATTTCCTTTGTGACGGACGAGCCGAAGCGTGAGTTCATCGAATATATGGTGAACAAACATATTTTTCCGGCAACAAATATCGCTTTTGATCCTGTGAACTATGAGCGGGGAAATGTTGCCTATCTTGGCTTGCCGGATAAAAACGAAACGAAGAATGACTACCTCAAGGCTTTTCGTGCCATATCCAGGCCCGGCACACCATTTTTTATATTGATGAATGACCACAACATCAAAGTTGCCTACATGAGGATCCGCCTGAAAAACGGAAAAGATCTGGCGATCTCCATCGTGATCAATCAATGGCACAGCAATGTTACCCATTTGTTCGGTGAAAAGGCCCAACTCGATGTATCAAAGGACAGCGCCGATTATATTACCGGCCTCATCGGATCCTATCCCAACTACTTTTTTGATGTTCGTGAAGAGGACCTGCCCGACTTTTTTGATCTCCTGGCCCATTTTGATAAAAGCCCGAGATCCTATGAGCGACTGGCCAAGTACGGTGTCAACCGGGCGGAAGACCGGCTCTGGGATACGTATGACTGGTTTCAAAAACGATTCTATGAGGATGAACCGATAAACGCGGGATTGTTCGATTTGAACCGTTACTACTACCTTGCCAAGTAGTGTAAGGTTCAATCGGCTCACATAAGGATTACGGACAATTTTTATGCAGACGATCACATTGTTTCGTCTTAAAATGTCCATCATATTCTTTATGAAAGGGAGGTAATTACCATGAATCAGCAGACATCGGATCAGAAATGGCAGCAGCTCCAAGCTCACATCGAGGGCTTTTTTAGCCAGGCTCTCGCCAACGATGCACATAGAATCGAATACAAGCCGCGATTTATCGCCCAGCTGATGGAGATGTCGTCTGAGAGTTATGAGAACGAACTCCCGGATATGAGCAAGTGAAGAAAACTCGGTCATCGGATGGGCATCGAGTTCATCACGGATGACATCCCCGGACAAGGAACAGTTTAAATTCAATTCAGCTCTGAGGCCGCAGAAATCCTGGGCCTCCACCTGAGCACCTTAAGAGCGAGGATGCATCAGTCCGGCCCCAGACAAAAAAACCAGCTTAGATTGTCCCCCGCCCTTCAAAGTACCCCTCAATATATTGAGGTTCCGCCAGATATTGAGGCCAAACGAATTCTTTTATACTTCTCTGCTGTTCTCTCCTATTAATCTAACTACCTATTATTAAAGGATGAATCCAAACTTCTGATCCCCCTTCGCTTGTTGGCAGACTACTTGCTATTATATTTTTATGATTTTTAATCATACGAAAGAAGGTTCTTTGTTATGATCCTTATAATCACACGAATGAAGGTCGTTTCTGAGAAGCGCAGGGAGTTGTCCCAGGCGATTGCTTCATTGTCCAGTTCCATAAAGACGGAGAAGGGATGCCGGCGTTGCGACTTCTGCCAGAGTATCGATGATGAAAATCGACTCTTTCTCCTTGAAGAATGGGATACCCAGGAGAACCTTATGGCCCACATGAAGTCGGAGCATTTTAGGGTGATCCGAGGGGCGATGAACCTTCTCACAGAGCCCTATGAAAGGGTGTTCCACACCGTTTTCCATCCGAAGGGGATGGAGGGGATTTAATGCAGGTAATTAAGGCGGTAGTATTTTGATCCGGTTTTTCTTTTAATCTCTGAACCAAGTTAGAGGAAAGAGATTAAAATGGTACAAAAGATAAGGTACAGGGGGGATGTCTTAAGGGCTTCCAAAGTAAAAGTAGATTGAACTGGATGGACAAATTCTGTCCTCAAGAAAGGAGTAGAGCATGCTTTGGACTATATTGGTGATTCTCTTGATTTTGTGGCTTCTGGGATTGATCAGTGGCTATACGATGGGTGGGTTCATTCATATCCTGCTGGTTATTGCCGTCATCGTGTTAGTAGTCCGGCTTATTCAGGGACGAAAAATATTGTAGCGATTTTGCCTATTGCCGGAGAAGGTGAGGTATTTGGAAATAAGGGCGGCAAGCACGTCCAGAAAGATTTTGCCAAAGCTTTTGATACCTTCAGTAGAAAAGGTATCGTAATGAATCATTTCACAAGTAAACTTTTAAAGAGGAGTAACCGCTATGAAAAAGAGAAATATCGTTATCCACTTTTTATTGCTTCTTGTGCTGATCGCTGCCTTTGCCGCCTGTGCATCGACAAGCACACGTGAAAGTACAGGTGAATACGTTGACGATTCGGTCATCACGACCAAGGTAAAATCTCTGCTGGCCGCGGATGATTTTTTAAAGTCATTCCAGATCAGTGTTGAAACTTACAAGGGCACTGTTCAGCTGAGCGGTTTCGTTAATTCCCAAAAGGCCGTCGATAAAGCGGAGGAAATCACAAAGAGCGTCAAATGGGTCAAATCCGTAAAGAATAATCTGATCGTGAAATAAGCGAGAGTTATTCTTGTTCCGGATAAAGTATGGAGGCCGCAGTTGACCGAAATCCGGGATTTCCGAGAGACCCGTTGGGGGAGGTTAGTTAAGAGTTCAAAAAACAACAGTCACAACAAAAGGAGAACGTACAAATGAAAACAATGTATAGACTAGTAGTGATAATGTTTACAGCGGTGGCTTTGCTTATGCTCAGCGCGCCTGTTTACGCGTCCCAGATGGATGACCGTATCGAATCATCCGCCAAGAAATCGTATGTGTTCAAGAACTACTTGCAGGGTGATGATATTAAAGTCCAGTCTAAAGATGGCGCCGTCACCTTAACGGGAACTGTTTCCGAAGAATACCAAAAATCATTAGCCCAGGAGACCGTAGCGAACCTGCCCGATGTTAAGAGTGTGGACAACCGGCTGAAAGTTAAAGGTGCCCCCCCCGCAAAGAACTCGGATGCGTGGATCACGACGAAAGTGAAAGCCATTCTCCTGTTTCATCGAAACGTGAGCGCCGTGACGGAGGTTAATACCACAAACGGAATCGTCACCCTGCGCGGCCATGCTTCCAGTGAAGCAGAAAAGGATCTGACGACTGAATACGCGAAGGATGTCGAAGGAGTTAAAGACGTAAAAAATGATATGATTGTCGGAAAAGCATCAAAAAAGAAGCAAAGCGTAGGCGGACAGATTGATGATGCTTCCATCACCGCTCAGGTCAAGATGACACTGCTCTATCACCGTTCAACCAGTGCCCTCAATACCTCGGTCGCGACGAAGCGCGGCGTGGTCACGTTGAGTGGCAAAGCAAAAAATGCAGCGGAAAAGGACCTGGCCGCCAAATACGCCAACGACGTAAAAGGTGTGAAGAGTGTAAATAACCAGATGACCATCGGGTAAAGTCCGGGTACAGGACCAAAGAGATTATATGATCACTGCCGGCTGGTATGGTGATGCAATAGCCGGCAGTGAAAATAAACAAATCAAAAAGGAGGCTCACGTGTTGTGGACAATTGCTGTCATACTGATAGTTTTGTGGCTGTTGGGGCTGATCACCGGCTATACGATGGGCTATTTCATTCATATTCTGCTGGTTATTGCCATTATCATTGTGCTGGTTAGAGTAATTCAGGGGCGACGAGGGTAGTAAAGCAGTCCTCTTGTCCCATTAAATCTTAGGAAACGGGAGGTTCTATGAGACCAAAGATCATAATCGCGATCATCCTGATCGCTGTGGGAATCGTGGCGTTAGCTTACCAGGGCATCACTTACGTAACCAGAGAGAAAGTCGTAGATATTGGCCCTCTCGAGGTGACGTCTGAAAAAACTAAAACAATTCCGCTGCCGCCTATTGTGGGGGCAATTGCGCTCGTGGGAGGCATCGTGCTGCTGGTTGTGGGAAGGAAAGACTAAAGACTAAGGAGAGACAAAATGAAAAAGTTATTTTTTGGAACAATGCTTTTAGCATTAGTAATTGTAGTCCCTATTTCAACAATGGCGATGGGCAGGGTAGATGTAGGAGTTAGCATTCCTCTGCCGCCACCCATCATTTTCCCGGGGCCGCCCCAATTAGTTGTAATACCAGAGACAAATGTTTACGCTGTTCCTGATGTAGATGTGGACGTCTTTTTCTATGGTGGCTGGTGGTGGCGTCCGTGGGAAGGACGCTGGTACCGCTCACAGCGTTATGATTCAGGTTGGAGTCACTATCAAGGAACTCCATCTTTTCATCGAAGTGTGCCCTCAGGTTGGAGAAATGACTACAAGCAACGCCGTTGGAAAGGGCAGCAATGGGACCACCAACGAGTACCCCATCAACAAGCTCAACAGAATTGGAGCAGATGGGAAAAAGACAGACATTGGGAAAAACAAAATAATTGGGGTGTCCGAGGTTTGAAGAAACCCCAAGCGCAATCACAACAACCATCTCGAAAGGTGCAGCCAAGACAATCCCAACCACAATCCAGAGATGGCCAACGCCGACAACAACAGGAAAACCATGAAAGAAGGGGTAGGTAGAAAAGAAGGATAGAAAGCAGGATGACAAATTGAGTTTGTGAAAACAAAAAATTAAACAGGGGACGAAAAGATGCAGGCAATAACAGCAAAGAAAGCGCTCATTTTCGTAATTACTGTGTTCTTCATGAGTTTCATGGTTGGGTGTTCCGGTATGGAAAGAAGACCCGCGTACAGATCCGGATATTTGTACTATCCTACGGAATTAGTCAATGCGGACCGCGCACTGGATGAAGCTCGCCTGGCGGGCAAAGACAGGGAATGTTCGGCAGAATTTAATGCTGCAAAAGAGATGGTGGACAAGGCCTATGAGGTCTATATGGCATGTCACACGAAGGAAGCGATCGCTATGGCGCAAGCAGCAATCGTCAAAATTAAGGCCCTTTGCCCGGCAATACCAGTAACTGCGGCAGCACCTGTGCCGGAAGCAGAAAGACAGGTAATTGCTTATGAGGATATACATTTCGATTTCAATCAGTCGACACTTACGCCAGAAGCGCAGACGATCCTGAAAAGAAATGTCCAGGTATTGAAAGATAACCCTAATACTAAAGTCCGCATTGCAGGGTATGCTTCTGCTTCCGGTACTGAAGAATACAATCAGAGGTTAAGCGAAACAAGAGCGAAGGTTGTCCAGGAATTCCTTATTAGCGAAGGCATTACACAAGACAGGGTTTTCATAATCGGCTATGGCGAAACACGTCCGGCAATGCAGGAAACGGTGTCTCAAGATATTTATTCAAAAGAAGCAAAGGCAAACATGAGAGTTCTTTTTGAAATCGTCGAGCAATAGGAGCATCGGGTTAAGGGTCTGGAAAGACATGTTATATTTTTTCCGATCCTTACATTCGAAAATAAAATAAATGACAAGATATTGTGTGCTAAAGCGACAAAATGTATTTTGCTTTTAAAGGAATAAGGAGGCAGCTGATGATAAAGACAATAATAAATAAATATAAGAATTTTGTTGTTAACCTGCGAATATACAGCCTCAATATTGCAATTGCGGCATCACTGCTCTTAGTTGTTGTATTTCTCGGTGCAACGTCTTATCTCTATATGCAAGCACCATCGACAATTGCTTACAAACAAGAACTGGCAGAATATTTCAGGCAAGAGAATACCAAACGGGAATGGAAACGGTTGCATAAATATCATGGTTATCCGCCCGTGGTTATTTACGAAGAAGGGAAGGCGCCTTATTTTTATGATAAACAAGGCAGCAAATCTGCATTTATTTATCCGTCAAAAAAAGCGGGACTAATTATTCATCAGGCGGAAGATAGCGATTATTACGCGAAATTGGCGTTGAACGAGAAACCAATGATAAAATGATAAGGATATTTTGTTTTTTCGAGATTGAACTATACGAATACCGGTATTTTAAGCCTAATAACCAGCGCTATTAGGATAATAGTCAATAAAAAAAGCCCGTTTTTTAGGGCTTTTTTTATTGAACCGCGTGTTGCCGGATTATGTTTTGGTGGCGGTGCAGGGAATTGAACCCCGGACACTACGGATATGAGCCGTATGCTCTAACCGGCTGAGCTACACCGCCGCTAGGATCAGCACTAAATAAATTTGTGCGTCGCTATATCTAAGCGCGCCATTTTTGTCAATAATTTATTCGGCGGTTTCCAGTTCGTAAACAACGATGACACTTCTATTCTTTAGAGAAGCGCCGACAGATAAGACAAGTGCCAGCACGATTTCCGGTTTGCCATCGTTGTCTATGTCTTTAAAACAATAATCCGCAACGTAACCGTTGATTTTCTTAGTCCGCCAATTCTCGATCATTCCTAAACCGTCCCACTCCAAATTATAAATTTCGCTGGAGGTAAACAGGTTCATACGTTTAAACAAGCGGCCGGTGGAAGATATGTTTTTAACAATAATAATTTCTTTCTTGCCATCATTGTTCGTGTCAAAAGTCAGAATGCGTAAATTGGCATAAGCGCTTTTTTCGTTTTCCTGCGGGTTCTTTTTGTCGATATTTTCAATTATAGTATTGCTTCCGCCGTAATTATCATCGCTTCTCCAGATAATGTCGTCATTGGAAAAACCAAATGTAAAAATCCGGGTTAGGTGCTTGTTTGTTTTTTCGAAGATGCACAGATGGTCTAATTCATCCAGGGCGATAACTTTTTCCCCGCCGCCCGTGCCGACATTGGCAATGGTGAGCCCATAGATAGATAAACCAGCCGGTATTTTCATTTTTTGATCGGGAATGTATTTTCCGTTTCTCCAAACAATTTCGTAAATTGGTGTGTCGAATGGTTTATCCATGCCGAAGTCTTGCCCTAACAATAAAGGAATGCCTGAGGGAGTGTCAATTACACGCAAAAACCAACGGATACTCGAAGCAATATTAACATACTTACCGTTTTTAAATTCCAGGACAAAGGATTCAAGCACATTGTTGTTAAGGGCTGTTACGATGATTTCCGGCACGCCGTTTTTGTTAATATCCGCCACATCAACCGATATATATTGACTGTGAGCTTTCCCGGATATTTTCTCCATTAATTTCAAATCAGTGGCTGTTTTCTGGTATATGTAAACATTATAACCGTCGATAACCACAACTTCGTTTTGGCTATCATTATTTACATCTCCTACATCCATACCTTTAAATTCAGTCGGCAATTGCTGGCTCATCCAGAAGCCCCGGCGATTGATAGGTTCGGGAGAGTTAATATATTCCGTGTTAATGGAAGAAGTCAGAGTGCCTCTTTTACCTGCCTTCATACCGGCGATTATTTGACCTTCACGGGAAACACCGGGAGGAAGAGGGCGCGACGTGGTTTTTTCACCAGCCGCAGGAGCGGCGGAACTGACAGCAGGCGCTGCTTCCTGTGGTGCCACTCCCAAAATATGCTGGACAATTCTTTGAGAAAAATCGTTGATTTTAGGAATGACGTCGTCTACGTTTTGCGATTGCGCAAAAATGCCAATGTCGGATTTATTGGCGTTAATATCCACCAATTTCCCATCAATACTGATGCTTTTACCAATTTTAGTGATACTTCCCCAAACGACATAATCAGACTTTAAATTTTTGCCGATGTTATACACATCAACAAGTGTTAATTCCTTAGCTTTTGCTTTTTTCAGTTCTTCCAGAACAATATTTTTACCGGTGACTTCAATTTTATGGGGCACGTAAATACGGGTGGAGAGCATATCCCCGATTCCTTGTTTTAAATAATCGATATTTTCCGCGCTATGTGTGGAAAAAGGTAAAACGGTTACCGTGTACTTATCTTTTGCCCAAAGCGAACCCGTAGCGAGCAAAAGAATAGTCAAACAAAATATTAATTGTAAATATTTTTTCATGCTTATCTCCCTCTATGTTAAATGCATACATTTAAACCAAAAAAACTTCTAACATTTTAAAGATGATAATACAAGAATGATTTCGGAGTATAAATTCTATTTAAGTCTTTAGAGGCACGACGTAGAAAAGCACAGCAAAAAAATGGCAGATACTGCCGGCAAGTACAAATGAGTGCCAAATAGCATGATTGAAGGGGAGTTTTTTCCATGCATAAAAGATAGTGCCGAAGGTGTAAGCCAGTCCGCCGGAAACTAGCCAGAAAATGGCGCCTCCGGTAAGCGTCTGAAAAATAGGTTTAATGGCAATAATAACCAGCCAACCCATGAGGATGTAAGCAAGCGTGGAAAGAATTTTAAAACGATGAATGAAAAAAGTTTTAAATAAAATTCCCAGGACAGCCAAGGACCAGACTATACCAAAAATAGTCCAGCCTAAAACTCCGCGAACCGTGACCAGCATGAAAGGAGTATAAGTTCCCGCTATTAAAACATAAATACAAGAATGGTCTATTATTTTGAAGACGTGTTTAATGCGCGGTTGGCGAAAGCTATGATACAGCGTTGAGGCCGTATAAAGAAGCACCAGTGTAAAACCAAACACGGTGCAGCTGACAATGTGGCTCGTGGTGCCATACAGGCTGGAAAAAACGATTAAAAGAACCAGTCCGGCCAGACTGACGAGAACCCCTATCCCATGGATGATACTATTAATAATTTCTTCTAATAAGCTATATTGACATGTTTCTATAGCTTGAGACATATTCCGTACCGATCTTTTAAACTTCTCTGATTTGAATATGCTTTTATCTATAATTTGTCAATATTTAGTTGGCCGGTTCGATTATTAATAGGTCTTGACGTAGAGCATAAAGTCGTAATAATACCAACATGCAAACAAAGACGTAAAAGCGAAAAATTACAACCTGCTTGTTTTAAACAAGGATAATGAGAAATATTCCCAAGGAGGGGTAAGTGATACCGAGATATTCCCGAGAAAAAATGACAAGGATTTGGAGTCCGGAAAACCGGTACCAGAAGTGGCTTGATGTGGAAATATGGGCATGTGAAGCCATGGTAAAACTGGGCAAGATACCCCCAAGCGCGCTTAAGAATATTAAAGAAAAAGTTTCCATTGACGTCAAACGCATCGATGAAATCGAAAAAACGACCAAGCACGATGTCATCGCTTTTTTGACATCTTTGACGGAGAAAGTAGGCGAGGACGGACGTTTCATCCACATGGGTCTTACTTCTTCCGATATTCTGGATACATCATTGGCCGTTCTTTTAAAAGAAGCGGCGCAAATTTTACTGGAAGATATCGATGAGCTTTTAGTCGTTTTAAAAAAGAAATCTCTAGAACACAAGAATACCTTAATGATCGGTCGGTCGCACGGAATTCACGCCGAGCCGGTTACTTTCGGTTTGAAAATGGCACTGTGGTATCAGGAAATGCAAAGAAACCGACAGCGACTCGTCAATGCGAAGGAATCGGTAAGCTACGGGAAAATAGCCGGAGCGGTAGGAACTTTTTCTTTTATCGAGCCGTTTGTGGAAGAATACGTTTGCGGTAAACTGGGATTGAAGCCCGCGCCGGTATCTTCGCAAATTGTTCAGCGCGACCGGCATGCCGAATTTTTTGCAACGCTGGCGATTATCGCTTCTTCGCTAGACAAATTCGCGCAGGAAATTCGTCTTTTGCAAAGAACGGAGGTTCGCGAGGCGGAAGAGTATTTTTCTCCCGGCCAGAAAGGTTCTTCGGCGATGCCGCACAAGCGCAACCCCGTGCTTTCCGAAAATATATCAGGCCTGGCCAGGCTGGTCCGCTCTTACGCTGTAGCGGCTCTGGAAGATGTTGCCTTGTGGCATGAACGCGACATCAGTCACTCTTCGGTGGAAAGAGTGATCGGGCCGGATGCCACTATTGTTCTGGATTTCATGCTGGGGCGGTTTACCGGCATGATGGATAAACTTGTTGTCTATCCCGAAAGAATGCTGGCCAATTTAAATATGACTCACGGCGTTGTTTTCTCCCAGATGGTTTTGTTGGCGCTGATTGAAAAAGGCGCGACAAGGGAGGATGCCTACGCTATCGTGCAAAAGAACGCGATGGAATCGTGGCAGGAAGGCATGGAATTCAAAGAATTATTGGAAAAAGATGCAGCCGTTAAGAAATATCTGTCAGGAAAAGATTTGGTGATAATTTTCAACGTGAACAATTTTTTAAAGAATCTGGATTTTATCTTTAATCGTGTTTTCGGGGATAAAAAACAATAAATATTCCCGAAAGTAGCGTTAATATTTTATTATTTAACAATCAAAGTGTCTTTTTTAAATTCGTTGAGTGTTTCGGGATAATCAACATTATAATGAAGGCCGCGGCTTTCTTTTCGCAGACGGCAGCTCTGAACGATGAGTTTAGCTACACTGGTAATGTTACGCAGTTCGATTAAATCTTTTGTTACTTTAAAATTCCAATAATATTCATTAATTTCTTTTTGAATTAAATCTATTCTGCGCGCGGCTCTTTCCAATCTTTTATCAGACCGGACAATGCCCACGTAATTCCACATGCAGCGGCGGATTTCATCCCAGTTGTTGGTGACAACAACGATGTCGTCGCTTTCGGAAGTATCACCGGGGTCCCAGGGGCGAATAGGCGCCGTGCTCATTTGGGTTTGACGGAATGACTTGGTGATTTTCAAAAAAACACGATGAGAATAAACCAGTGCTTCCAGGAGCGAATTGCTGGCCAGACGGTTAGCGCCGTGCAGGCCGGTGCAAGATACTTCGCCGCAGGCAAAAAGATTGTCAATGGACGTCTTGCCATAATAGTCAACAGCGACGCCACCGCAGATATAATGAGCGGCAGGCGCGATGGGAATGGGTTGCGATGTAATATCAATACCGTATTCCAGACATTTGGTGTAGATATTGGGAAAACGTTTGATCAGGAAATCACGATCGTGATGGGTGATGTCCAGAAGAACGTATTCGTCGCCTGATTTCTTAATTTCCGTGTCAATGGCTTTGGCGACAATATCGCGCGGCGCGAGGCTCTTCATGGGATGGTATTTTTCCATGAACGTCGCGCCGTTTTTCAGCTTGAGTATACCCCCTTCGCCGCGGACGGCTTCGCTGATCAGAAATGCCTTCGCCTCCGGATGATACAGGCAGGTGGGATGAAACTGTATAAATTCCATGTTGGCGATTTTTGCTCCGGCACGGTAAGCCATGGCAATGCCGTCGCCGGTGGCAATGTCGGGGTTGGTCGTAATCAGATACACCTTGCCCGCGCCGCCGGTAGAAAGGATAGTATATTTGGCGCGGTAGGTGTGGATTTCGCTGTTGTGAATATCAAGAACGTAGGCACCCAGACAATTAATCGTAAGGCCGGCAGCGTCTTTTTGCAGAATCAGGTCAATCCCGATATGGTTTTCATATATTTTAACATTTTTCAGTGCGGAGACTTTTTCGTGCAGCGCCCGTTCGATTTCACGTCCGGTCAGGTCTTTGGCATGTAAAACGCGGCGGCGGGTATGACCGCCTTCCTGCCCTAAATCGTAGAGATAAGGGGGGGTCTCCGATTTTGTAAATTCCACTCCCCAGTCAATAAGTTCTTTGATTCGCGGGGGCGCCTCTTTAACGACAAACTCGACGACATCTTTATTACAAAGCCCGGCGCCGCAAATCAGGGTGTCGTTGATGTGTTCCTCATAGCTATCGGTTTGATCGGTAACGGCGGCGATTCCGCCCTGGGCGTAATTGGTGTTGGATTCCGACTTCTCTTTTTTGGTAACGATGGCAACACTGCCCAAAGTTGACGCTTTGATCGCCAGGCTCAATCCAGCAATGCCGCTGCCCACAATTAAAAAATCAGTTTTAAATTCCATGAAAGCTCTTCCGTAAAATAACCACGAGCAAAAGGTTGTTTACAAATCCTTATTGCTTTTATATAAAGAATTTAACTTTTTAGCAAAGAAAATTATCGGCAGGGGATAGAATTTGATAGTTCTGGGAATCGAATCATCTTGTGACGAAACGGCGGCGGCGGTAGTCGAAAGCGGGAAAATACTTTCTAACGTAATTGCATCACAAGTAAAATTTCACAGCCCCTACGGCGGTGTCGTGCCGGAAATTGCTTCACGCAAACACATCGAAGCGATTGTTCCGGTTATTAAACAAGCATTATCCGATGCCGGTTTAGAGATGAAAGATATTCAAGGAGTTGCCGTAACCCGTGGTCCCGGCTTAGTCGGCTCGCTTTTAATTGGCTTATCCACGGCCAAAGCGCTTGCCTATGCGCTGGATATTCCTTTAGTAGGAGTAAATCATCTGGAAGGGCACATTGCGGCGATATTCCTCGGCAAAAGAGTGCCGGTATTTCCTTTTGCCGCTTTGATTGTTTCTGGGGGACACACCAATATTTATCGGGTAAAAAGTTACCGTGACTTTTATTTACTTGGTCAAACGAGGGATGATGCCGCGGGCGAAGCTTTTGATAAGGGCGCCAAGCTGCTCAATCTGGGCTATCCGGGCGGAGTAGTGATTGATAAAATAGCAAAGGATGGCAATCCGCGAGCAGTTGCTTTTCCGCGTGCCATGAAGGATTCAACGGATTTCAGTTTCAGCGGATTGAAGACTTCCTTGCTGACCACGCTCAAAAAGCTAGGCCGGGATTTCAGCGCCCAAGAATTGCCGGACATCGTAGCCAGCTATCAGGAAGCGATAGTTGATGTACTGGTGGATAAAACAATGCGGGCGGCGCAGGAAAACAATCTTAATCAAGTCGTTGTCTGCGGAGGTGTGGCAGCCAACAGCAGACTGCGGCAGAGATTTGCCGAAGCAGCATTAAAAGAAAGAATTGAATTGTTTGTTCCGCCGGTTATTCTATGTACGGATAACGCGGCGATGATTGCGGCTATCGGCGAGATTATGCTGAAAAACGGCCGCAGCGACCTACTGGATTTAAACGCGATATCACGCTGGCCTTTAGTTTTCTCTTCCTTAGAGGGGGAGTAAGCTAGCTTGAGGTTTTATGGATTTTTATAAAAAGCTTCAAAGTCGTCATACCGTCGAAAGACGGTATCCAGACGTCGTCCCGGTCATTGATGACCTCGCGTGACCTTTAGGTTATCAGGTTACGCAGGCCGGGAACCAGTGCTCTGCATAAATACCTGGATTCCGGTTTTCACCGGAATGACATTGTAGCGTAAATTAGCGCATCTGCCCTTGAGGGTAGATGGCGAAGACCGGTGTATGCCGGTGCTAGGGTGAGGGTGAAGAAACATTCTTCAATGTAATTATGCCAACGCCAAAAGAAATAATCAATCTATACGGCATCAAGCCCCGCAAGAAATTAGGGCAGTCGTTTCTTTTAGATGTGAATATTATCAGGAAAATTGCCGCTGCGGCGAACATTTCTTCAGAAGATGTAGTCTTGGAAATAGGAGCAGGTATTGGTGTGTTGACCGAAGAGATAGCCCAGAGAGCCCGTAGGGTAATTGCCGTGGAATTGGATAAAGATTTAGCCTCGCTATTGAAGGAAAAGCTAGGTCAATATGATAATGTAGAAGTTCATTGCTCCGATATATTAAAGTTTGATTTTAAATCTATAGCTCAAAGATATAACGCTAAAATTAAGGTGATCGGCAATGTTCCGTATAATATATCCAGCCCCTTGATTTTTTATTTATTGTCTTTCCGTTCAGTTATCGATGGTTTTATTCTTATGCTGCAGAAAGAAGTTGTGGATCGTTTATCCGCTTTGCCCAACTCTAAAAGTTACGGCGTACCTTCGGTGATTCTGCAGATGCATGCCTCTGTGGAAAAAATATTCAATGTGCCCTCCACTTGCTTCTATCCAAGACCAAAGGTCGAATCGGCAGTGATAAAAGGTGATTTCAGGGGAGAACCTCTTATTTTTTTAGATGATGAAGAATTTTTTACTCGCTTGGTGAAAGCCGCTTTTGCTCAGCGCCGCAAAATGCTGATGAATAATTTGAAAAAGGCAAAATTACTGGAGGGGTTGACAGAATCCGCTTTAAAAAAAGCGTTAACTTTGGCCGGTATCGACGGCAAAAGAAGAGGTGAAACTCTGTCGCTTGCCGAATTCGGACAACTCAGCAATATTCTGAAAAACACTAAAGACAATCGGCACAAAGTTCAAAAACTTATTGACTAACTTTTGTTGAAACATTAAGCATATCCGCAAATAATTAAAGCTGATACCATGTTGCATTCAGAGGATAACGAGGCGGCAAGGAGGAGGCGACGCAGCCAACAAAGTTAGCGTTTGAATGCGACTTGGTATGAAAAACATGAAAAATAAATACTTGTATATTCAAACCTTCGGTTGTCAAATGAATGTTCATGATTCCGAACAAATGGCGGCGCTGCTTGCCGACATCGGTTACCAGACAACCGATAACAAAAAATTGGCTGATTTAATTTTGCTCAATACTTGCTCAATTCGGGAAAAAGCGGAGCAAAAGGTATTCAGTGAGTTGGGACGTTTGGTTAAGTTAAAAGAACAGAATCCCGCCCTGATTATCGGTATCGGAGGGTGTCTGGCCCAGCACTTGGGCGATAGAATTTTCAAAAGGGTAGCACAGGTTGATCTGGTCTTCGGCACTCATAGTATTCATCTTCTGCCTCAGATGATTTCCTCACTTCAAAAAGAGAGAAGAAAGATTACACAAATCGATTTTCACCGAAAACTCATTTCCCTTGGTGTGTTCGCGCCACCCCCAAAAGATTCCGTAAGCGCTTTTGTCACCATTATGCAAGGCTGCAATAATTTTTGCGCTTATTGTGTTGTTCCTTATCTACGCGGGCCGGAAATGAGCCGTAGACCGGAAGATATAATTGAAGAAATCAAAAAATTGGCCGATCACGGTATTAAAGAAATAACGCTTTTGGGACAGAATGTTAATTCTTATGGCAATAATCTGGGCAACAATTTTAGCTTTGCTTCTTTAATAAAAAAAATCGGCAAAGTTGAGGGGATTGAAAGAATACGGTTTACCACGTCGCATCCCAAGGATTTGTCCGAAGAATTGATAAACTGCTTTACCGAGGAAGAGAAATTATGCGAACACATTCACCTTCCGGTGCAATCGGGATCAAACCGTATTCTGGCGTTAATGAACCGCGGCTATACTGTGGAAGAATACAGGGCAAAAGTCGATCACTTGCGCAGAGTTTGTCCCCGGATAAGCATTACCTCGGATATCATTGTCGGCTTCCCGGGAGAGGAGCAAAATGATTATCAAGAAACCATTGACATGATGGAAAAAATCAGGTTTGATTCAGTGTTTTCGTTCAAGTACTCGGAACGCAAGGGGACTGCCGCACAGAAGTTGGAGGGAAAAGTCGACGAAAGTGAAAAACTGCGGCGTCTAAAAGAATTGCAATTACTACAGAATATATATACTCTGGAAAAAAACACGGCATTGGAGGGTAGCCGGCAGGAATTATTGGTAGAAGGAAAAAGCAAGAATTCCGCAAGCGATTTGATGGGACGAACACGCTCCTGGAAAATTGTTAATTTTAGAGGAAAACCTGGCCTGGCGGGCAAGCTGGTGGATGTTAAAATATTCAAGGCTTATTTGCATTCCTTAAGAGGGGAAATTATTCAGAATTAAGGAGGTTGGTAATGTTAATTGAGATGAAGGTTTCGGGATTAACCATTGATCCCATTACCAATACACCCATTGTCATATTAAAAAGCATGCAGGAAAATAAAGCCATCCCCATTTGGATAGGTTTATTTGAAGCCAGTGCCATTGCCACCGAGTTGGAGAAGATTGTTTTTTCCCGGCCCATGACCCATGATTTGTTTAGTGAATGCTTGAAAGTCCTCAATGTGAAGATAAACAGGGTTGTAATTGCAGATATACGTAACAATACTTTTTATGCCAATATTTACTTAAGCAGGGAGGGCCAGGATTTAACAATTGATGCGCGCCCGAGTGACGCGATCGCTCTGGCCCTGCGTGCTGCCGCGCCGATATTTGTCGATGATAGCGTGCTGGAAAAGTCACGCAGTATCGATTTTGGAATGAAAATAGGTGATTTGGATAAATTAAAAGAAGACAAAATTAAAGAATTCCTAGAGAATCTTTCGGCGGAAGATTTTGGTAAATATAAGATGTAATTATTATGGGAAACTTCATTCAAAAGTTTCAAATTTACCTGGAAGTTGAGCGCAATGTTTCGTCGCATACGCAAAAAGCTTATATCGCGGATGTTCAGGAATTTAGCCATTTTCTTCAAAACAATAGTTTTATAAAAAAAAATGATGAAGTAATTAACATTGAGCCGGAAGCTATTCGGGCGTATTTAGGATACTTATACCGTCAAAAGGTAAAAAAGGTAACAGTTAATCGTAAAGTGTCGTCCCTGAGAGCTTTTTATAAATATTTATTACGCAATGGTAAAATTAAAAAAAATCCGGCGAATATGGTTCAGACGCCGAAAACGGAAAAATACATGCCCACTTTTTTGTCGGTGGACGAAACTTTTCAACTGCTGAATGCCGTAGGCGATAAACCGGCCATGAATTTGCGCAGCCGGGCGATGATGGAATTATTTTATTCCTCAGGTTTGCGCTTAAGCGAACTGGCCGGACTAAATATAATGGATATTGATTTCCATCGAGAGTTGGTTAAAGTGCGGGGAAAGGGCAAAAAAGAAAGAATCGTTCCCGTGGGCAAAACGGCGCTGCAAGTACTTAGAGAATACTTGGAAAACACAGGTGACTTGAGAAGAGATTTTGATGCCGACGTATTTAAAAATCCGTTGTTTTTAAACGCGCGGGGCAAAAGGATAACGACAAGAAGCATTGCCCGGATAGTTGATGAAGCGACATCTAGAAGCGGCATTGGCCGCAAGATCAGTCCTCATGCTCTAAGGCATAGTTTTGCTACGCATCTTTTAAATGCCGGCGCTGATTTAAGGTCGATTCAGGAATTGCTGGGGCACAAGAGCCTTTCCACGACACAAAAATATACGGCGGTAAATATTAACCGCATGATGGAAGTTTACGATAAAGCGCATCCGCGCGCTAAGAAAACCTGAGCGATTGAAGCGAGCCGAAGAATCTTGATAATTTAGAAATGTTTGGTTTTATTAGGGAGAAAAAATGAAGATAAGAAGCACCACAATACTAGCTGTCAAGCATAAAGGAAAAATAACTGTAGCCGGCGATGGCCAGGTTACGTTGGATACGACAATTTTGAAACACAGCGCCCGCAAAGTGCGACGGTTATATAATAACGAAATCATCGTTGGTTTTGCCGGCGCTACGGCAGACGCGTTTACTTTGTTTGACCGGTTTGATCAAAAGCTCGAGCAATACAACGGGAATCTGTTAAGAGCGGCGGTGGAATTAACGAAAGATTGGCGCACCGATCGGGTGTTGCGGCATTTAGAAGCGTTAATGATTGCCGTGAGCCGTGACTAT
>Ga0154900_1020_pt3 | contig 15708 bp, 13 predicted proteins | sample Rifle2008BG19ft_FD_105872 | JGI IMG/M metagenome (GOLD analysis project Ga0154900, IMG submission 105872) | Deltaproteobacteria bacterium RBG_19FT_COMBO_43_11
CCGGCCGGTGCAAAAGACCGCGCGCCAGTTCAAGACGCCGACGCATTCCACCGGAATATGTGCGGGTTATATCATTGCCGCGCTCCTTCAAATCGACGAGTTCCAGCATCTGTGTTATTCGTGCTTCCCGGATATCTGAAGAAACGCCGTAAAGACGCGCGTGCAATTCAAGGTTTTCGCGTCCGGTAAGAACCGTATCCAAGGTAGGATCCTGAAACACAATGCCTATCTGGCGCCTGACTTGTGCGGGATTTTTTATTACATCATAACCGGCTATCGAAGCCATGCCCGAACTCGGGCGAACAATGGTGCAAAGCATGCCGATAGTAGTGGTCTTTCCGGCGCCGTTGGGACCGAGCAAACCGAACACCTCGCCCTTGTGTATGCTTAGATCGATGCTGTTGACCGCCTGTATTCTGCCGTACATTTTTGTCAGGCCATTGGTCTTAATAATTTCCATAGGGAAAACTCATTTGTGTATTTTTCATGCGCGGTAAACTTTATCAATCAGTGGCGATCGCTCCCGGCCAGAGATAATAAAAACCAGCCCTGGCATTGAGAATTTCCGGAAGCTCAATATTTACTAACGAAATGTTTAACTTTTCAGACGCGGCTCCCGCGACATTGTAATAATTATCTTCGGGGAATTCCGCGCGGCGGTAAACAACCACTTTGGCGTCTTCGGAAATTTTTGCTATTTTTTTTGTTTCTTTGATCGCATCGCTAATATAGCCGATTTTATCGATAAGACCCAGATGCAGAGCCTCATCCGCCAAAAATATGCGTGCCGTGGAAATTTCCGCAATGGCCTGCGGCGCAAGCTGGCGATGTTTTTTCACCAAGCCGATAAAACGTTCGCCAAAGTCATTCATGCTTTTTTGTAATAGCTTTCGTTCGTCTTCGCTTGTATCCCGGAAAGGCGAGCCCATATCTTTGTATTTGCCGACCTTTTGCACATCCACACCCAGACCGATTTTGTCCATCAAGCCTTTTACTTTCGGTTGCAAAGAAATAACTCCCACAGAACCCGTGATTGTTGTCGGATGCGCCATAATTACATCCGCGGGAAGGGACATATAATAAGCGCCGGATGTGGCCAGATCCATCATGGAAATCACTATTTTGTTGCCTGTTTTCTCTTTGTAAGCGGATATTTCGTGATAGAGAAGATCGCTCGCGGTAATCGTGCCTCCGGGAGAATTTATTTTAAACAAAACCGCCTTGATTTGTTTATCTTTTTCGGCTTTGTAAATTTGTGCAACTACCTGTTCGACAAGGCTAGGCGTTGTGAAAATCAGCCCTTTTTTAGGATTGTCCGAAATCATGCCATTTACGTAAACCAGCAGTATTTTATCCGCACCTGCGCCTTCCAGCGTATATTCCCTGAGCGGATCGGGTGTCGCTTTAAAAAGATTGACTTTTGGCATCGAACATCCCGCAATTAAAACGACTAAAATCGATATAATAATGAAATAATTTTTTTTCATACGTTACCTCCCCCTGGTTTTGTCACAATCTCTTTGTAAGTTCCTATCATATTTTTGCTCATAGTTCCCTGAATTTTTAAAACCTCAAAGCAAATTAATTTTAAACTATCTTTTTCAATATCGTGGCATATTTAAAGCGTTTCACGCTCACCAAAACCTTTTCTCTTATTGACTTTGGTCTGCCTTTTTTATAATAACGTGGCGGTCTTCTGAGGATGACCGCGCCTGAATAAATTTCAGACACTAGCATTAAAGAGGATTATCATAATGGCAAAGGTTCAAGTATTCGAAAATAAGCCACCGGTACTCGGCATCAATAGTTTGGGGCGGATAGGCAAGTTAACGCTGTGGCATCATGTAGGAAGAAAGTATTTTAAAGAAATCGTCGTCAATCTCGGACGGGAAGTGGGAACAGGATTTGACGCTGTAGCGCAAGCGATCGAAAAAGACGCGACCTATGGATTGCTCCACAGATTTCTCTACGGCATAAAATCAGAACGCGTTATAAAAATAATCGACGAAAAAAAAGGTAAGATGCTTATCAACGGAGTACCGGTAACGATACTGCGTGAAGCGAGAAACCCCGCGGATATTCCCTGGCGCGATTACGGCGCGGATATTGTCATTGATTGCACGGGGAAATTTAAAGATCCGACAGTTCCCGCCGATAATAAGAGCGGTTCTATCCGGGGACATTTTCACGGTGGTGCAAAGGTTGTGATCAATTCCGCCCCCTTCAAGATAAAAAACAAGGCGTTATCCATACCCGACGATGCCGTCACCCTGATTTACGGAATAAATCATATGGCATTCAATCAGAAGAAGCATCAAATTGTTTCCGCCGCATCCTGCACGACGACGGGACTTGCTCATATGATAAAACCGCTACTCGAACGTGAGGAAACAAACACCATCCTTACAGCCTCCATGTCGACTATCCATGCTACTACCAACACACAGAGTGTATTGGATAGCATTCCCAAGTCCGGTGAAAAAGACCTCAGAAAAAACAGGAGCATTCTTAATAATATCATTCTGACCTCTACAAATGCCGCCGAAGCCCTGGGGCAAGTCATTCCGGAAGTAAAAAATATCGGTTTTATGGCGGATTCCATCCGTGTGCCGACCAATACTCTTTCCTTGATCGTGCTAAATGCTACTTTTCAAACGCGCATGAATAAAGACGGCGCCACGGCAGAAATAAACACAAAGGTTATCAATGATATTTACAAAAAAGCCGCCGAGAGCAATCCCGAACGTTTAATCATATTTACCATGGAACAAAATGTTTCCACCGATCTTATCGGAACGGACGCAGCGATAATCATCGAAGGTCAATTCAATCACATTAGAACCGCGTTCATTAATGTGGATCTTTCCCATATTCCGAACTTATCCCAGGGTCTTTTACAGTCTTTTTCCGAAAAGACGATGAAAATACCCGTTGTCCACGCAAAGATTTTCGGTTGGTATGATAACGAATTTGGCAGCTATACGAACAGAATGGGAGACTTGACCGTCTACATCCATAAGAATCTTTTATAAAAGACCAGGTGCCCTTTTTATAGACAAATTGACGGACACGCTTGAAAAACGCGTCAGCAGTATATATTTCACAACCTTCAAAACTTTATATTACGCATTTCTCCGAGTTCATATTCGTGTTTCCCCGAATATACCGTACCGCTCCAGCCGTCGATACAAATGAAATCTCCCGCGCCGATTTTACTACCGTCTATTGTCGCGAAACCGTCGGTTTCATAAACCTTAAGCTTGCTGAAACCGACAACACCAACCTTGTTGAGTTGAGGAATAGTCACGGCCGCGTGCGATGTGCCTCCCCCTTTCGCCGTCAAGAGTCCTTCGACTTGCAGGAGAATGCCTACATCATCCGGAACCGTGTCACGGCGCAATAGGATGAGAGAGGTTTCGGGCTCAGCATCGCGGAAATGCTTAATGTCCGATTCAGTATAAACTGCTTTGCCGCAAAGGGCGCCACCGCTCACGCCAATGCCCGTTCCCATCGCCGACGATTGAAGTTTCCTGGTGTCCTTAAAACGTTTCAATCTTTTTGCCGTTACTTGATCCATATCCCGCGTTTGCAGCAAATATAGTTTATCTTTGTTTGCTCCTTCAAAAGTAAATTCAATCTCCTGATGGTTAAAGCCTCTTTCATAAATAAGATTTTCGGAAATTTTTATCAGTTCAGTGTAAATTTCCGGAAATTTTCCTTCCAGCGATATTTCCGAATCCCGGCGTTCCTTCATACGCTGTTTTTCGGAAATAGGATACGTTTCCACCAGGCCGGAAACAATATCGTCCCCCTGAACGCCGAAGATAAAATCTCCATAGAGCATAACCGCGGACGACGCGCTTTTCGGTTCGCGGGTGAAAATAACCCCAGAACCGGAGAGCTCATTGAGGTTTCCAAAAACCATCGTCTGAACAATCACGGCCGTCCCCCACTTATCTGAAAGATGCATCTGATGACGGTAGATTTTCGCCTGTTCGGAATACCATGAATCAAAAACCTTGAGAATAGCATGTCGCATTTGTTCTACGGGGTCGTCTTTAATTTCGATGTTGTTGTCCAAAATACCTTTCTTATAGGCAAGCGCTATCTGCTTCATTTGTTCGGGAGAAAACTGAATTTTCCTCTCCACACTGTACTGATGTTTGAAACCGTCCATTATCGCATCAAAAAAATCACGGTTGAGTCCCTGAAACATACCCCACGTCTGTAAGAACCGGCGATATGAATCCCACGCTGCCCACTGAAAATTTTTTTTCGTGCTGAGTTTTTCGGCTATGGATTCGTTGATACCCACGTTTAAGAAAGAATTCATCATGCCGGGCAGAGAAACAGTGGCGCCGCTTCTTACTGATAACAACAAGGGGTTGTCGGGATCGCCGAATTTACGGCCGGTCATCTTCTCCAGTGTGGATATTTCTTTATTTATCCGAACCGCAAGATCGTTAAAGATGTGCTTGGAACCGATGACAGCGTCATATCTTCGAAATACTTCCGTAGTAATGATGAATCCGGGAGGAATCTGAAAACCGTAGGAGATCAGCTCTTTGAGGAAATATCCCTTGTTACCCAGAAGTATCTGGTTATCCAATCTTTTATTCTTCTTATAAAATGATGAAATGGCAAGCTCCGGATTATAGGACATGACCGATTTTAAAACTTGCTTGTTATCTTTGAATTTCTCCAACTCCGCGTTCAGTGTATTGGTCACCGCGTTGACAAAGTTGTCCAAAACCTGAAGTCCGAAAGCCGAAGATATAATCCCCCGAATAAAATTTTCCGATTGCTGATAGACGGCTTCCTCATCTTTATCTTTTTTAAATCCGTTTTGTGTGCCGGCCTGTCCATTGTGCTGAGAAATCTGCCCGATGATAACCGGCAGGTTGGCACCGTGAGCGTCTATATAGTAATCGCGAATAATATCCTGTACACCCTTCGAAATAAAACGGAAGATATCCGCGTATTGTTCCATGGAAAACTGCTTAATCGCCAGGGCGCTCGTCACGTATTTTATTTTGGCAACCAGGCCTTCCGTGAAAATCCCTTCCAATTCCAGCGTGCTGATAAAGAGCCATAAATATTTATGAACTCTGATAATGGTGCGTTTGGTAATAAAATTGAGGTTCAATGACTTGGTCAGCTCCTCTAACAGCATTGTAGCGAGACTCTCCAGCCGAAGCGAAAGTCCAAAAGCTTCAAATTTCTCCTCGCTGTATGTCCCATACATGGATGGAATGCCTGCCGCGATATGCCTTTTGTAGTATATATTTTCAAATGGTTGGGTTTTGCGCTCGGAGAGAATTTTCTCTTTTAATATAGCCAGAAATTTCAGAATGATTGTCAGACTCTTATAATGATTTTTTACGTTGAGAGCGTGTTTCAGCGACACGATTTCAGATTTCTGGAAAAGATATACCGATTCCAGGTCTTTCAATAAATCGACATACTGGGGAAAATATTTTTTATAGAGCAGTTGGTAAATACGAATCATCAGACGCGCGCGCTCTTTATCCCTTTTATTAATGCCTCTGATACTACCAAGTTCTTTTAATATCCTGGCCTGGTGCCATTCGATAAATTCTTTAGGATTATTCCGAACTTGCGCAAATAAATATTGAAACACTTCATGCATGCCGTCGAAATATTCTCCGGAGTTCACCACTTGCTCGTACACTTCATCAGGAAGATGGTTTTTAACAAATTCTTTATTGCCGGAGTGCCAATATTGGAAAATATTCTCCATAAATTCCACAAGGAGGCTGTTGCTTTCTACGTGGGATTGCTTGCGCAGGAAGTTCACCAGCTTATCGTTGCGGAAAGAAAGCTCGTCCACCTGGGTGGTAATATCCCGCAACTCCCCTTCAGCTCCGATCTCGCTAAAATACACCGGAAATATTCTGAGAAGTTGTTTCACTAAATTGTATGCCGGCGCGATATCGGCATTGAGCAGTGCAGAGATGTCTTTTTGCAAGAGGTCTGTGTCGCGAACAAAAATCCCCCCGATATTCAAATTGACTATCAGAGCTGAAATGAGTTTTTTTGTCCATCCGGGCTTCATGGCGATAATTTCCAGCCATGCCCGTATGTTTATTATATGAATTGGATTGACTTGCACCTGCCATTCGGCAGTCGTGCCTTTAACTTCAGGATATTGAAAGCCATAAGAAATCAGTTCATCGATAAATGTTTCCGCCAGCGGCTGAGAGTTTTGTTCAAAGACTTCCCTGGCCGTCGTCGTGATGCAATCGATAATCGGGCCGCGGTATTCATATTGTGAGCGGCTCTTTTTCAGAAAACCGAATATCTTCCGCACAAATTCATTGAGATTCTCTTTTTTTTCCTGCCCAAAGACCAATTTCAAACAACGGTTGATTTCACGCAGTGCGCTGGCGTGGATATCCGAAAGACCCGGCACGCCCATGATGCTAAACAGAAAATCCAGCTTCATCAAGTATTGGCGGCCTTGATACGAAGGCGATTTTTCCAACTCGTCGGCAATCAAAAAATATCCATTTACTATTTGAAAGTAGTCCGGCATATCAAGATATGCCTTCACTTGTTCTTCGCTCCTTTGCTGTCTGTTGGGACTAAGAACCTCGAGCTTTTCGAGCAGGGTGCGCAAATGTTGGTGGCTCAGAGGCTGGATAATTTGCCGGTAAGCGTCGATTGCTTCCTGTGTTTCCACCTCATCTTTTGTAAGCCAGCAGGAAGGGTCCGGCTGGGTCAGCCAGAATTGGTAAGTAATTTTGAACATTTTATAAAGTAAGCGTTCGAAATTATCAGCCAAAATATCGGCGTTGTTTTCGAAAACAAGCTTAATGTTTTTTTTGAGGTAAGCTGAACATTTTTTGAATATGGCTGCATCTTTATCAGAAAGATAGGCAAGCGCATCTATGATCTCGGCAAACAGAGATAAGTTGCGGGGAAGATTTTCCTTGCTCCGGGAAAGTATCGTGTCGATATAATCGAACAAATAATGTATGGCGCTGTCCTTTATCTCATCGCTCGAGGGAAACTTAATCACATCCAAGTATATTGTAAGGAGTATGGAAAGGGCGGACAGCCCGTCTTTATGCTGATTGAATTCGTAGAAATCTCCGATGGAAAGGGATTTCAGCTCTGTGAGCACATGTTCCCAGTTGACAAAGGGATGATTTAACTCAGTCAGTAATTCTCGGGTTTTCCTCTGCAGACCGTAATGGTCTTCTACCACTTTAAGCAGAGGCTCGTATTGTGGGGGTATTGCTATGGCTACTGAAGTCCTCTCCAAATTTACTTTGAGTGCGGACGAAACCCAGCCTTCATTCTTTTCTTCCTTCATGTGTACACTCTTCCTCTGAGGAATAGATTAATCAGAATTTCTGAAACATTTCAAGCACAGAACTTGTGCGTGTAAATGGACGATATCCGCTTTTTTTCAATCTAGATTTATTAAAATATTTTCTTGACAAATAAGAATATAGTTGTATTATACAACCATGATCAAAAAGACAAACGCAAGTTATCATGAATTGATGGAAATCCTCATCGGGTTATCCCAGGTGACGCGGTGCTGCCGTCAGGACGAGGCCTTCTGCGAAGGCGTTACCTTTCATCAGTTTATGATTCTGGACGAAGTTGCCAAACACAAAGAGTTGAATATGGCCGATCTGCATAAACATCTTTCTGTCGAAAAGAGCACAACCACCAGACTTGTCAGCCCGTTAATTCAAAAAAAGCTTTTGCGGCGCGAAACAGCGTTGCATGATTCCCGTGCGGCAAAGCTTATGCTGACGAAAAAAGGAGAAAATATCCACAGCAAGGTGTGGTCGTGCATGACCGATTTCTTCCGCAAGGTTATGTGCAATATTCCGGAGAAAAAAGCGGATGTTGTTTTAGAATCCGTCAAGATGTTCATTACGGCCATAAAAAATTACGCGAAAGAATGCAGTTGCTGTAAATAATCCCGAAAAGGATAGTTTTATGAATAAAATTGAAAATATTTCCGGTTCAAAAAATATTATTACACTACCGGTAATTCAGACGGCTTCAAGCTGCTGCGGCACGGCACAAAAGGCTCAAGATACTTCTCCAAGTTTAAACCAATCTTTTGTTATCGGCTCGATTAATACACCCTCAGGGAAAATGCCACGAGTATCTCCGACATTGAAATGGCATGATCACTGGGGGAGCATTAAAGCCCGCTGGGGAGCAGGCCGGATGGATTATGCCATTGACCCCGGTCTTTACGCTCTGGGTAATCCCGATGCCAACTCTCCTGTCTTAGTTACCGCCAATTATAAAATGAGTTTTGATCGCTTGCGTGAAGCTCTGCCGGGCAGAGATGTATGGATTTTGGTGCTGGATACAAAAGGCATCAATGTCTGGTGTGCCGCGGGAAAAGGCACCTTCGGCACGGATGAATTAATCAGAAAAATAGAAGCAAGCGGTCTCAAAGACATTGTCAGCCATAGAAAATTAATTCTTCCTCAACTGGGGGCTCCCGGAGTAGCCGCTCATAAAGTAAAACAGATTTCCGGTTTTAAAATTTATTATGGACCGATTCGGGCAAAAGACGTGGCGGCTTATATTGATGCCGGCCTTAAGGCCAACGCTGAAATGAGAGTTGTGACATTTCCATTGAAGGATAGAATTGTCCTGATTCCTATTGAGCTTATAGAAACGATAAAACCTTTTTTAATCATCGCGCCTGTTTTGTTTTTAATTGGCGGCATCGGAGGCCCGGAGGGCTTCTGGGCAAACGCCTTTAATTATGGTCTGTTTGCTGTCTTGGCATTTTTGAGCGCCATTTTGGGAGGAGTGGTTATCAATCCCATTTTCTTGCCTTATCTTCCGGGGCGGGCTTTTTCCATAAAAGGTTTTTTTATCGGCATTGTAATCGCCTTCATCCTTTTTTATTTGCGAAATATCAATTTACAAACATGGCCGGAAAAGATCGAGGTTTTGGCCTGGTTCCTGATAATTCCCTCCATATCAGCATATCTGGCAATGAATTTTACCGGAGCTTCGACATATACTTCTTTATCCGGTGTCAAGAAAGAATTGCGCCGGGCATTGCCGCTGGAAATAACGGCAAGTATTTGTGGCCTTCTCATCTGGATAACATCACGTTTAATGACTTACCTAGGAGTTTAAAATGAAAAATCAAATTTACCTCAAAAATGTCGCAACTTTAAAACTTGACGAGAATAAATGCACCGGCTGTGGAATATGTCTGGATGTTTGTCCTCATGAAGTGTTTAAAATGAACGGAAAGCACATAACCATCCAAAACCGTGATGCCTGTATGGAATGCGGCGCGTGCAGTAAAAATTGTCCGGTTGATGCTATTTTCGTCCAATCCGGTGTCGGCTGTGCTGCGGCTGTTATCAATTCCATGTTGGGGAAAAATGATGCCGGGTGTTGTTGCAGTCCTGAGGTTGGCGGCACGGCAAAAGATAAAGGCGGCAGATGCTGTTCTTAATATGCTACTCCATTCGACTTTGAGTCAATACTTCTTATGAAAAAATATCTGACTTATATGACAATTGGATTATCGTATGTTTTAGGCGGCTCTTCGTTGATCGTCTTTGGGGTTTTTCTTTACGCCGGAAATTTAAATTTAGTGCACTTCGGTTGGAAAGAACATTGGGCGCTCTTATTTAATGCCGGCCTTTCGTTTGCTTTCTTTATTCAGCATAGCACAATGGTGCGCAAATCATTTAACAAATTTCTATCCGGATTTCTGCCGGAGGCATTCAGTGGCGCCATATATTCAATCACCTCTGGAATTTTTCTGTTCTTAGTGGTATTTTTTTGGCAGGGAACATCTAGCTTATTTGAAGCAGAAGGCTTAACCCGCGTAATTTTGCGTGTAATGTTTGTTTTGCCTATCGTCGGATTTATCTGGGCAGTCAAAGCACTGGGTCTATTTGATCCTTTTGGCATAAAAGGGGTATTAGCTTACCAGAGAGAAAGAAAACCAACGCCGACATCTTTCACGGTAAGAGGTCCTTACCGCCGGGTGCGCCATCCATTATATTTATTCATGCTGATTATGATATGGTCATGCCCGAATCTGACCATGGACAGGTTACTTTTTAATATTCTCTGGTCTGTATGGATTTTTATGGGCACCCTACTGGAAGAGCGCGACCTGGTTGTACAATTCGGCAACGTCTATCGCGAATACCAGAAAAAAGTACCAATGCTTTTCCCTTATAAATTCATCAGGGGAAAATCGCCGAACTCAGATTAATGAGACTTCCTGAGTAGCCGCTGTAATCACAAAACAACGTTCGACGTTGGAGTTGGTATCAGCAGGGACGACAAAAAATCCCGGACGGTCCGGCTGATAGCCGGTAGTCGTGCCGACCATCAATTCCCCATCTTTGAAGACTACTCTGATCTTGTGCCCAACTGACGATTTGGCCGGATCAAATTCCTTTTTGTCATTGTAATCCGGGTTGCCACTGAAGCCCTTAACAAAAAACAATGCTTTTAGGTCGGTAGTGCGTAATTCCAACGGCTTGCTTCCCGACGGTGCTTCCATCGGCACTATATGAAAAAGGTCTTTATTGGGAAAAAAATCGTTGGTGATGCCTTTCAACAGCCGCCCGTCCTGATAACGAACTACTATTTTATTCTGAATCATTGCTTTTCTCCCATCTATTAAATTTATATTGCGGCATAGTATAATAGCCGCAAAAATATCTATCAATTATTACAGCATAAATCCCATACAATAAAATTTAAAGCAGGCCTTTGTAACGGTGCGCTCCTATAATTGAAGCCGCTCTTTAATTTGATTGGAAAGCAAATACCATTTCTGCACGCCGTTTTCGAGCCGGTAATAATGGATAATATACGCAACCGATAAGATTAAGAGAAGCACGGAGAGGATAATAGCCGGCACAGATGTCCTTATAATAGTGAATCCGAAAGAAAGCAACATAAAAAGGCAAACAAAGAGCATAACAATAAGATGGATTAATCTTTCGTGTTGCATCCATTGAATCTGTTTATTATGATACGCGAGAAGCTCTCTTAATTTTTCCTCGTCAAGTTTTTTTTCGAGCGTTTCTTTTACATAACTTTCATGCCGCTTCATGTAATCGATCATAATATATCCTTTTCTTTCTCTTGAGGCAAAACTTCAAAAAAAGCTAAGACATCTTTGGGTATCGAGCGCAATTTACCTGTCATGGCGTTGACGAAGACCCAATCCGTTTCACCTTCGGCCAGAACAGCCTTATCTTTAACGCGAATAACTTTGTATTTGCGCAGAGACTGCACCCGGCGAAAATTGGACACCCACGTCAAAACAACAATTTTTTCACCGGCAAAAGCGGGGCGCAAATATTCGATGCGGTGCGTTCGCACAACCCAGGTCATACCAAGGGCTTTGATGGCATCCGTGCATCCCAGACTATTCGAATGAAGAACAGCGGCGTCCAGCATCCAGCGCAGATACTCAACATTGCTTACATGACCATTCTCATCTATAGTGTCTTCAGTAACCGTTAATTCATAGCGATAGATTTGTGACACGTTAATTTTTGCTCCTTATATATCTACTGAATAATTATTGATTTCAACCTATCATAAAACAGAAAATTAGCAAAATGGGAGTTTCGGTCACGAAAGGTGCGGTATCACAAACTTTCATCAAAATACTTTTTGCTGCGGTTTTCGGCGGTCGAGGCCATGTAAAAATAACCGATAGACGCCTTTGTCACATCTATGATATGAAAACTATCAAAAATTGCCGTAGTTATTGTTCATAATATAATTGGTGAAAAATAATTGCCGCATAATGACCCTGCTGAAAAATCAAGGTGATCCTCGATAAACATTTTTGACTTATATATTGTTTCTTTTTTCAATCAATTCGCTGATCTTTCATTGATTTTGAACGGCGTTATCAATCTCGTCGCCAATAATTCATTGCTGTCAATTGTCCCCATCATGGCGCTTTTATGGTGGGCTTGGTTCAAAAACAATGATCAAGGACAAAGCAGAAGAAAAGTTGTTGTGGCAACGATCATTGGCTGTATTTTTGTAGGAATAATTTTCTTCTTCCTTCGTGAAACCCAGCTTATTTTCGAATATCGTTCTAATCCTATTTGCAGTCAGGCGATTAATTTTCAAATTCCCGATGGAATTAATTTAAATATACAGGAGCTATGTCGTAACGCTCACACTTCGTTCCCCAGCGGGCACGCGGCGCTGCTCTTCGCGCTGAGTTTCGGAATTGCATATATTTCCCGAATAACCGGCGTTTTGTGCATGCTTTATTCACTTGTCATATGTTTGGCGAGAATCTTCCTTGGCCTGCACTATCCCACCGACATAATCGGCGGAGCCTCTTTAGGCGTCGGTATTGTTTATTTGTTCAATTTAAGCTTCATCAGAAATTTGCTGATACAACCCGTATTGAAGTGGTCTAATTACCATTCCCCTTCATTTTACGCTGCTTCTTTTGTCATAAGTTGCGAGATTGCGACATACTGCTCTAACTCAGGAGACATAATCAGATTTTTTTTAAAGATCCTTAATGTTTTTTTGAGCTTCTTTTCTTAATATTCCTTTTGCAACCAATTACCTCGTAATTGATATTTTACTGCGGAGAGATGCGTTTCATCACAAATATATTAAAAGGCGACAAGAGTTGCTTTTTTCTGGCTTCCTCATCCCAGTATATTTTATATTGATTTTCAGCCACAGAAGTTACAAGCTCCACAAGGGTATAATTTTTATTAAAATATGTCTGCGCCCAGTTTATTATAGTGAAATCGGAATCCGGCCCGCTCAGCCATGAAGATGGAATCGTCACCAATACAGCATATTTTGGGCGGGCTGTTTCAATTTCTTTGATCATATCAAGTTGCATTTTGGACGCGTACTTATGTGTACGCATTAATCGGTAGGTATATATGTGTCCAGTTGCCGATTTTCTATCGGCGTAAAAGTAAAGTTCCGGCTCAGAGCCGACTACTACAATAAAATCTTCTTTCTTAGTATGGTTTTTGATATATTTGCCTATCTCAACCGCTTCCGGAAAGGGATTATCACCGTAGAGTATTCGGCAGGCTTCAACCGGCGTGGCTTTAAAAAAGAAGTCTCCCAGGTTGCTTACGGAGGAGATTATAATCAACACGATAACAAAAGCTGGAATTATGTGTACGATAGGAGAAATCTTTTTTTCGGATAGCCATATTACTGAAGCTGATACGGCCACACCCGCAAGCAAAGTAATGGCCGGAAGCAGGGTAACAAAATAATGTGGGCGAAAGAAAAATCCCGGGCAAACCGTAAGAAATGAAAAAAAGAAAAATCCAAATAAGAATATCGAATTTGATCTGGCCTTTTTATACCAAAAAGGCGTAGTCAAACCAATTCCCGCGATAATCCATAATAATTCCCAATAATTAATAACTCTGGCAATGCTTGCCATGAAGTTGTGCAAAGCATCGGCAAAAGTAATTATGGATATGTATTCACCGGAATACACAAACGTCCAAAACCAGAATTTATAAAAAACTCCAGACCAATAAAGAATAACGCAAGTCAGCAAGAACGTCAAAATCGAACCTGTTGCGAGAATAAGGTTTCCGGTAATTAATCTTTCCCAGTTAACAGGCCGGAAAGCTATTATCTTCAATGTCAGGTAAACCATCGCAAAGATAATAAAGAATACGGCATGCTGTTTTATGATAAAGGCCAGACCGTAGAGCAATCCGCTCATAAACAGGAACAAATATTTATCGGAATCAATAAATTTCAACAGAAGAATGGTTCCGCCAAGGGCAAAGGGAACAATAAATTGTGTCGCGTGAGCGGATGTGCCTAAAACCGAAGGGCTCAATGATAGCAAAGCATAACCTGCCGCCGTGACTATGGCGGCAACATTATCGAACAGGCGGCGTGTAAGGAAAAACAAGAGAAGGGTGGCAATACAGTTGGCAACAAGGAGTCCCAAATGAATGCCCGCAATTGTCTGCCCGAAAATTGCCATGATCAGGGCGTAAATTGAGTAAATCCCGGGAAGCTTTTGTGCGTAAGCCATTAAATATGGCGGTATGCCTTGAAGCATTAGTTGTCCCATATAGGCAAATTCGCCTTCATCGCGTTCCAGAGGAATTTGCAGCAGTCTGATGCGTATAACCGCGGTGAATAATATAATGATTGCCATAATGAGCCACGGCCACAAGGCATTTTTTTGATTCAGGTTAGCTTTAGGCAATCTGATATTATTTTTTCCGGATTTGAAATTACGCTTTTTGGGCATTGAATTCATTACCAGTAAATTGTTACATTTGATATCGCAGATAATTATAGATAAAGAAAAAAATTATTTACTGTTCCACGTACCGCCGCCGTTACCGCATTTCCAATTGCCGCTGCCCGATAAAAGCCCGCTTGAAATATTTATTTTGCCGCTCCATTCGGTTATATCGGCTGAACCTTTAGCGTTAAAATCCCCGCTGGCGTTTATCTTTCCGGAAATAGTGCCCGCTTCCACTCTTTCGATAGTGTATGAACCCGATATGGTTCCATCAGCGGATATATTCATAAAAAAAGTGCCGCTAAAATAAGTCCCCATAATTTCGCCACTCCATTCTCCGGTAAGAGTACCTTTATATATAGCCGCATTTCCGCCATCGGCTATGGCAACATTACTGAAAGATATAACAAGTAAAATAATTATAGCCTTAATAAGATGTTTGCTTATCGCCAATTTGTTCATATTTTCCCTCCCTTTGCTTATTAAATATCATGACCTCCATTAGAAATCTATCATAAACAAATACGACAGGTTCCGATTTCAGGCAGTGCAGTTATTTCTGCCTATACGTTTAGCCGGATCCTGACGATAGTATTCCTGGAGAACTCTATAAAGGTCGGGGGCGTGTTTTATCATCAAATGGGGTTGGTCGAAGAACTGCTCCGTGGCCACGGCAAAGAATTCAGCTTCGTTGGTCGCGCCGTAGGCGTTGAGGAATGATTTTTTACCTTTCTCGGCATCATGTTTCAGACGAAGATATTCCCGGGAACATGTTTGCACCCAGTCGCGGTATTCAGCCCGGTCTCGCAATGGAGGTGTGCCATCAGCGGCACCGTCGAGCATGTCCAACTTATGGGCAAATTCATGATAGACAACATTATGGCCTAACTCAGGGTGACGGCCGCCATGCAGTGCCGCATCCCAGATGATAATGACAGGCCCCTGATGAAAAGCTTGCCCGATAATGGGATGGACATCTTCTACGGGTGCAAGCGGCGTTTCAAAAAAACCTGGTTTACGCTGCGGCGGAACAACTGTAGAAGGATAAACAATGATAGTTAAAACATTTTGGTAGTAATTGTGCGGAAGGCCAAGAAGAAGGAGGCAGGCCTGCGCGGAAATTGTCACACGAATTTCGTCGGTAAGTGTAAGCTCTCCAGCACCTTCCCAATATTTCTCGACAATGAATATCTGGATTAAAGAACGAAGATGGGCACGCTCGGCATCATCCAGCATGCAGTAATGAGCAACGTTACTGCGTACAATTTCTTCCCACTCAGGAGGAAATGGAGCTTCCATTAGCTTTTTTCGGCGACGATTAGCAAACCAGCGAAACATTTCGATTCCTTTTCTGCATGAATAATTGGTGAATGGGTAACATAAACAGTAAATAATTTTTCGGAATAGCAGTCTTCTAATTCGTG
>Ga0154900_1057_pt3 | contig 15266 bp, 15 predicted proteins | sample Rifle2008BG19ft_FD_105872 | JGI IMG/M metagenome (GOLD analysis project Ga0154900, IMG submission 105872) | Deltaproteobacteria bacterium RBG_19FT_COMBO_43_11
CCCCATCCCGTGGGAGATGAGCCCCACACCGCACTTTCTTCCCGGCGGTGGAGTACAACTATACAAAACACTGCGGCTTCCCGTTCATATCCCGGCGACGCTCGCCTTTTTTGCCTTGCTGCTTTCCGTCTTTGTTGGAGGTTTTACGGGGGCATTACTGGGCAGACATATTTCCAAAATCAAACCTTCGGAGGTTTCAAGACATGAATAACGCGGATATTTTAATGGGCACCAACCTGTCCAAAAGATTCGACAACTTGGAGGTCGTTAAAGACGTATCTCTGACAGTTAAGGAAGGCGAATTCGTTTCGCTCGTCGGAAAATCCGGCTGCGGAAAGACAACATTGCTGTCCTTGCTATCAGGATTGGAGAAGCCTACTAAAGGGAAGGTGATTCTCAATAATAAAGACATTACCGGCGCCTCGGAAGATGAACTGGCATTATTTCGGCGGGATCATGTCGGATTTATCTTTCAATCATTTAATCTGATCCCTACACTTTCGGCATGGGAAAATGTAGCATTGCCGCTTTTTCCCATAAAAATGACTGGTGAGCAGCGCAGCCGGAGGGCTCATGATCTCTTAAACCAGATGGAAATGGGACATCGAATTGAGCATCTGCCCGGGGCGCTCTCCGGCGGGGAAAAACAGCGAGTGGCTATTGCCCGCGCTTTGATCAATAATCCTAAGATTGTGTTTGCGGATGAACCTACAGGCAATCTTGATTCCGTCACAGGTGAGGCCATCATGGCTATATTAAACGAGTTGCATAAGAAAAAGGGGATGACTATGTTGATGGTTACGCATGCCGAGGAACTGGCCGCGTCAGCTGACCGAGTTATCCGGATGAAGGATGGGGAGGTAATCGCATGAAAAAGGTCGTTTTTTTCTTTGTCGTGTTTTTGCTTATGATTTTCAGCCTTGCCGCAACAGGCGAGCAAAAAGTTTCTGTGGAAATACTCTATTTGAATCACGGACCGCTTCAGTCTACGCTGAAAGACATTGACAAAATCTGCACTCAATATAAAGATAAAATCACAGTTTCCCGCTATGATTTTGAAAGCCCGGAGGGCGAAAGGGTTAAGAGAAAGAAGGGAATAACTCAACATGTTCCCCTGATGATCTGGATAGATGGAAAAAACAATGTTTTAGTAAAAGGAAAAGAAATTACGTTCAGCGGTTTCCCAACAGGCACAGGGCCTGTTTTTTTTCAGGGTAAATGGACTATGGATGATTTACGTAATGCTCTGAATTCAGCAACGCAGAAAAAATGAGGGATACATGAATTATCGCTATATCTGGAAGGAAATTAGACATCATCGCCACCGGACATTGGTAAATGTTTTAGGTATTGCCGTAGGAATTGCACTGTTCGTTTCCATTAATGCGGTGTCTGCCGCCTATCAGAATGCAATAAGTTTACCTTTCAAAAACATCGGAGCGGATATAGTTGTGCAGCGAGCAGAGAAACGATCTTTGGATGCGGTACAGCCGCCAGCATCTATGCGCGGTATCCGCTTGCCTTTTTCCAATCAAATTCTTTCTTCACAAGACATGGAAAATCTCAAAACCATTTCCGGCATAGACACTATGGCTACTTCACTGCTTCTCTGGGAATTTGATCAAGGCGGCTTTAAAACGATAATGGGCGTAGATCTGACTGCGCCCAGCCTGGGGCCGATTAAAGTTAAAGATTGGCTGGCGCAGGGACGTTTCCCGGAAAAAACAGGTGAAGCTGTTCTCGAAAAACATTTTGCCAAATTTCATCAAATCAAATTGGGAGACACCTATAGAATCAGTGGACAATCTTTTACTGTGGTTGGCCTCCTGGAAATTAAGGAAGGATCACAGGTTGCATCAGCCAATATCTATCTGGCTCTGGCGGATGCGCAATCATTGTTGGTGGGGAGCACCAGAGACATAAACATTGCCTATCTCCATATGAAAGATCCGGCACAGATTGATAAAATCAAAACAGAAATCGCCAAAATACTTCCTGGCGTGACGATTACCAGTTCTGACTCTTTCCTTGAGCTCATGGGCGGCATGTCACAAATTTCCGGTCAGTTTTCCTTAGTAGTATCTTTAGTTGCCTTAGCCGGAGCTATTTTTCTGATTATCAAAACCATGATCGGAAATCTTGTGGAACGCTCCCGTGAAATAGGCATTTTAAAGGCCATGGGCTGGACCAACTCCGATGTGCAAAAACAACTGATAGGAGAAACATTTCTGCAATCTATCATGGGAGGCTTTGCCGGAATTGTGGCAGGATACCTGATTGCTTATCTTCTGGGCTATCTTTCCATTCCCATAGCCACGCCCTGGGAACTCAATCTCACACCGGCCTTTGCCAAAATGGCCGAAACTTCAGCTAAGACAATTCACTTGCCTGTCAGCTTCTCCGCGGTTTTGACCGCGGCGGCTCTGGCCCTGTCTTTTTTTGCGGGAGGACTGGCAAGTTATTTTATGGGCAGACGAATGTCTAAAATGAAACCGGCCGACATTCTTCGTAAGCTATAGATGTTACTAACGATTACGAAACTGAAATGCTGCCGGAGAAACGATGGTAAACTGCTTTGAATAGTACCCCATCAATTAAAGAACTTTTTTTCTCCTTTTTCAAACTGGGTTGGACAGCTTTTGGCGGCCCGGCCATGATTGTCTATATTCGCAAAATGGCCGTAGAGCAAAAGCAATGGCTCGACGAAACAACTTTTCGTGATGGAGTTGCTCTATGCCAGATGATTCCGGGGGCAACGGCAATGCAAACCGCCGCCTATGTCGGTTTCAAAACAAGGAGTGTATTCGGCGCCGGTGCAAGCTTCATCGGCTTTGGCCTTCCTGCATTTCTAATCATGATCGCACTTTCCGCGATATATGTAAAAGGCCATTCGTTACCGCCCATGATATCAGCGTTCAAAGGCCTTCAGGTTATAGTCACAGCTATTGTGGCAAATGCCGCCTTTACATTCGGCAAAATTTGGTTAAAGGATTGGAGGGGAATATTTATTACGCTGATGGCGGCAGTAATGTTTGGTCTTAGCGTAAATCCTGTTTTGGTCATTATAGCGGCCGCGATATGCGGGATGGGCTTACATAGCAAAGAGAATAGCCCTGCTATTCAAGCAATTGTCCCAGAGAATCATAGTTCTCAAAAATCATTTTTATTTATCCTTCTTTTTGCCGCCATTGCCTTAGCCGTGCTCTTCATTTTCCGCAGACCATTATTCGACCTTGGTTTCCTTATGTCCCGCATTGATTTATTCGCTTTTGGTGGTGGTTTTTCTGCCCTTCCCATTATGCTCAACGAGATCGTTCATGTTCGCGGTTGGCTCGATAGCCTAACTTTTCTGGATGGGATTGCCCTTGGGCAGATTACGCCAGGGCCAATTGTTATCACGGCGACTTTTATTGGCTACCTGTTACATGGATATTCTGGTGCGCTAATCGCTACGATTTTTATATTCTTGCCCTCATTTATTCTGGTAATCGCGCTAGAACCTTATTTTGCAAGGCTTCAACGTTCCCGGTATTTTAACAGAGCCATCAGGGGCATCCTTTATTCTTTTGTCGGGATGCTTCTGTCAGTTGTAATCCATTTTGCACTAAATATTACATGGGATATTCCCCGAATACTATTTGCAATCGTCACTTTTATGGCTTTGGTTTTCAATATGAAACTACCCTGGATTATTCTTGCCGGCGTAATAATTTCCGTGGTTGTTTTTTAGTGCCAAAAAAAAGCATTTGCTCTTTTTTTTACATTTAATCGAAAATAGTTTATAATCCCTTTTCATGAAACAAACTTTTCAAAAAATTTATAATCACCATCACGACAGTGGACAAAGTTGTTCCATGACCTTATTGCTATTTCTGCCCCTTATTATTCTACTGCTGATTTTACTAAGCGCTTACAATGGTTTTGCGTCTTCAGAAATTGAACTTCCCGAAAACAGATATGGCGAAGATAAATCCGTATCTCCCAGAATACTTGTTGCTTATGCCACTCGCGCCGGTTCTACGGCAGAGGTTGCCGATGCTATCGGAAAGAAACTCGCACAAAAAGGGGCTGGGGTGGATGTAAAACCTCTGAAAAATGTTCAGACTTTAAACGGCTATCAGGCTGTTGTCCTGGGAAGCGCCATCCGGCGAGGCGCTATTTTGCCGGAACTAACAGCTTTTGTTAAAACCTATAAAGATGAATTAGGTAAAATACCCACCGCCTATTTTATCGTTTGCATGATTGCAAGGGAAGACACAGAAAAAAACCGCAAAACCGCCGATTCCTATATTGATCCTTTGCGTGCCGAGGTCGTACCTGTGGACGCGGGTATTTTTGCCGGAAAATTGGATTACTCCAAGTTAAGCTTTATTGAAACAATCATCATTAAATATATCATCGGCACACCGGAAGACGATTTGCGCGATTGGCAGAAAATCAATGATTGGGCTGAAAACCTGAGTCCAAAATTACTCAACATTAATAAAGAGAAGTAAAGGGATGGATATCTTAATCTGTTATCTTATTTTTCATCTCGCTTAATTTATTGAGCGCCTCCAGTGGCGACATTGAGGAAATATCGATATTCCTAAGCTCGGCGATAATTTCATCTTCTTTTTCGACAAACAAATTCAGTTGCGGATTGGCGGGTTTACCGTTGTTTATGCCGCGGGCAATACGGGGCATACCGATTTCGTCAAATTCTCCTTTTTCCAGATTACGCAATATTTCTTTGGCGCGCTTGATTACTTCCTGCGGCACGCCGGCAATGCGCGCTACTTCGATACCGTAACTACGGCTGGTGCCCCCTTCCATAATCTTGCGCAGAAAAATTATTTTTTCGCCCCATTCCTTCACCGCAATATTAAAATTTTTCACGCCCTCTTTTGTCGCGACCAAATCCGTCAATTGATGGTAATGAGTGGCAAACATCGCGCGAACACCTTTCCCTTGCTGTAAGTCATGGATATATTCGGCCACTGCCCAGGCAATGCTCAGTCCATCAAAGGTGGAAGTTCCCCGACCCACTTCATCGATAATGACCAGCGAACGGGAAGTAGCATTTTTCAAAATTTGGGCCGTTTCGGTCATCTCGACCATAAAGGTACTTTGGCCTTTGATTAAGCTATCGGATGCGCCTATTCGCGTGAATATTTTATCGACAACACCGATTTTGGCATAAGCGGCCGGAACAAAACTGCCCATTTGCGCCAAAAGAACAATCAAAGCTATCTGCCTGATGTATGTTGATTTACCCGCCATATTGGGGCCGGTAATAATCAACAGGCGGTTACTCTGCAAATCAAGCAGGCAATCGTTCGGCACAAAACCTTCTTTCTTCAGTGCCGCTTCAACCACGGGATGGCGCCCATCTTTGATTTCAATGGTATCTTCGCCATTGATTTCAGGACAGATATAACGATTTTTTTCAGCAACCTCGGCCAAAGCCGCCAGCGCGTCGAGTTCGGCGACAAGAAATGAATTTTTTTGAATGCCTGATATATAACCGCCGAGTTCCTCGCGCAGAGAGAAAAACAGCTCTTGCTCTCTTTCATTGATTTTCTCTTCCGCGTTCAAAACGGTTTGTTCGAATTCTTTCAATTCCTGATTAATATATCGCTCGGCGTTAACCAGTGTCTGTTTTCTCACGTACGAATCCGGAACCAAATGAGTGTTTGCTTTGGTCACTTCAATGTAGTAACCGAAAACATTGTTGAACCCGACTTTCAGGGTGTTGATGCCGGTCTTTTCCCGCTCTTTTTTTTCCATTGCCGCGATCCATTTTTTACCGTCGCGGCTGATCGATCTAAGCCGATCGAGTTCTTCATCGTAACCAGCAGCGATAAAACCGCCTTCCTGTGTTTTTTGCGGCGGATCGTCCGCAATCGCCCGGGAAATCAAATTCACAACAGCGGACATTTCCGAAAGCCTCGCGCAAAGATCGCTCATTACCGGAGACGTAAAATCGCGCAGCATGGCTTTGAGTTCGGGAATAACCGCGAGAGAAACTTTGAGCGCGATCAAATCACGGGGGTTGGCCACGCGCAGGGCCACCCGGCCGGAGAGTCTTTCCAAATCATAAATTCCGGATAACGCTTTGCGAATATTTGAACGCGAAATATAATTTTCTTTTATTTCAGCAACAGCGCCAAGTCTTGCCCGAATTTTCTCTACATTCACTAATGGATAATTTAACCACCACCTCAAACGACGCGCGCCCATCGGCGTCAGCGTTTCATTAATGAGAGAAAATAGTGATCCCGCCTTAGAATTATCTTGAATTGTCGCAAATATCTCCAGGTTGCGCCGTGCCGCGTCATCCAGAATGAGATAATTTTCCGGACAGTACCATTTAATTTCGTTTATATGCTGGGGGCGAATTTTTTGCGTTTGGTCCACATAACGCAAAATCGCTCCGGCGGCTATCAGGGCCGCCGGTCTTTCCCTTATCTTTGCCATATCCAGAATTTCGGCGGAAAAATTTTCGCTCAAAAGAGAGGAAGCAACATCTGCCTGAAAATATTCGTCAGGCAGGTAATCCATCGTACCCACAGGCACTTGCGCTTCCAGCGTCTTAATTAGTATCTTGTCGGGAAACGAACCAGGCAAAATTAATTCTTTAAACTCCAACCCGGAAATGGCCAGCAGGAATGAGTCGCGATCGGAAAATTCGCTTACTTGAAACTCGCCTGTGGAAATATCCAGAAAAGCAAGCCCCAAGTTATTTTTTTCAGCTGAGAGACAGGCCAGATAATTATTTTCGCCGGCGGCAAGATTTTCCTCATCCAATACAAGCCCGGGGGTAATCACCCGAATAACTTCTCTTTTAACTATTCCTTTCGCTTTTTTGGGATCTTCCACCTGTTCGCATATCGCCACCTTAAAGCCTTTTTCCACCAGTTTGGCGATATAGGCGGAAGCCGCGTGGTACGGAAATCCGCAAAGCGGCACGCTGTCTTCTTTTCCTTTATTGCGTGAGGTCAGTGTGATTTCTAAAACGGGAGCGGCCACTTCGGCGTCTTCAAAAAACATCTCATAAAAATCGCCCATGCGGTAAAGCAAAATGCAGTCAGGATATTTCCCCTTGATTTCCACATACTGTTTCATCGCCGGAGTCAAGTTGAGCTCTACGGCTAGCGCCATTTGCCGTCGTCTCCTTTTTCCATATCAATAACATCATTCTTTTGCGGTCTGTCGATATTATGATTGACAATAAAATGATTGGCAAGCCAGCTGACCACGCTAATAATCAACGCTCCTAAAAACGCCGCCAGAAAACCTTCAACTTCAAAACCCGGTATCATATAAGCAACCAGCTGCAGTAATAACGCGTTAATAAAAAAAGTAAAAACTCCCAGCGTTATGATGCTCAAAGGCAGGGTAAGAATAATTAATACCGGCTTAATAAAAACATTGATCAAGCCTAAAATACCGGCGGCAATAATCGCTGTCAAAAGGGAATCGATTCTGATGCCCGACACAAACCACGAGGCCAGCAGAATCGCCACGGTTATTATCAGCCAGCGTGTTATTACTAATATCATCGTTACTCCTTATGACTTCGATCAATCTGTAATTAATTATTCGCTTTGTACTAATCGGCAGCCACTGTTTTTGCCGATTTGAAGAAAATCCAGGACACACTGACGCCGCTCATAATAGAGGTTCTGGTTTTGACAAGCGGGCTATCATCAAATACCGCCCCATCAAGAAAATCGGCGCTGACAAAGGCGTTAAATTTAAGTTGTTTATAAGATTTACTCAGACCGATGGTGAGCGTTGAACCGCTATACCCTCCGTCCGCGTCATAGGCGGGACGCCACGCCGTGGCGTAACCAGGTTCCACCGTGTAGTAATAATCGTGATAGCCGCTATCGGCAAACAGCGGTCCTGCGGAAATTCCTAAATGTAAACCGGTCTGAGGAATAATATCGCTTTTTTCGAAATTGAGGCGGGGGCTCACAACCCATCCTTCGTAGGTGACGGATGAAAAATCCGTGGAAAAAACAGCGCGCACGGGTAAAGAGAATTTCAAGCTGTATTGACTTTCGCGATTTTCCAGCAGTGTAAACTCAAGCGCGGGTCCTATCTCAAAGGTAGGATCCAGATCCTCCATTCCTGCGCGGGCAGAGTTCTTATCGCTATCCACCGGAACAGAACCGTAAAAGCTGATATCCAGCAAAACCCTGTCGGTTTTGAACACTTGTCCGGAAATTTTCTGTTTATCCACTTTTAGAATGTCGCCGCGGTAAACGACGTAAGGGTAAGGCAGAACATAAAATCTGCTTTCGTTGGAGCCACGATAATCAGGAATGTATAGCAGCCCTGCACCTACACCTAGTTCCCAAACCGGTTTCTTTTCCTTTTCCTGACTCAGAGCGATTCCAGGCGATAAAAAACAAAAAATCGACAACGCCACCACTATCCCTCGACTAATCTTCATCTTTTCACCTCATAAATTAAAAGCGCAGCCAAGCGTTAAGAAACTGCCGGACAGCTATTTGTCGAAAGCGACAAATTGTTCTTTTTTAGCGCCGCAGATGGGACATTCATCGGGCAAAATGCCATCGGCAACATAACCGCACACCTTACATACGTAGTATGTTGTTTCCCTTTCTTCCATAAAGTGCGACATGGCCTGTTTATAAAGTTTGGCATGTGTTTCTTCCACATCCCGGCTCTGACTAAATTGCAACAAAGCCTCTTTATTGCCTTCTTCTTCCGCTAGTTTTACAAACTTATCATAAGCGACTTCAGCAACTTTTTTCTCCGATTCAAAACTGGCGGCCAAATTTTCTTCCGTGCCCTTGATTTCCCTAAGCACTCTTAAGGCTCTTGCACCATGAATTTCTTCCGAGAAAGAAATAACGCGAAAAAGACGGGCCATTTGTTTATAGCCTTCCTCCTCAGCCTTTTGCGCGTAACCCTTGAGCCGCAAAGCGGCCTTTGCTTCGCCGATATAAGCCTGATTTAAAGCTTCCTGAATTTTATCGCCCATATATTTACTCCATATCAACTTGAAAAATATGAAAAATGGCTCCGGTTTTATTTATTATTCCGGCGCGAATTCACTCTTGGCCGCTCCGCAAACAGGGCAGGTCCAATCCGCGGGTAAATTTTCAAATGCCGTTCCGGGGGCAACACCATTATCCGGATCGCCTTTGGCCGGATCATAAACATAACCGCAAACTCCGCAAACATATTTTTTCATTTCTGCCTCCTCAATCTTTTTTATACGCTATTAATTAGAATCAACTTTCTGCTTCAGCTGAGTCGCGATGGTTTTACCCAACTCGTGACATAACTGCATCGCGCCCTCGTTGGGAACATTTCTCACGGAAACTGATGGCGCTGCTATTTCCACTTTCATCTCTCGGAGAATGGCTTCCAAATCCCTTACGGATTCTCCGCTCCAGCCGAAAGAGCCGAAAGCCGCGCCGATGAGATTTGCCGGTTTCAAACCTTTCAGGTAAGTCATCACATCCGCCATTTGCGGCAGAATATTGTTGTTTAGTGTTGACGAACCGACAATCAAAGCCCCGGCATCGAGCACTTCATATGCGGCTTCGCTGCGGTGAAATTCGTTCATCGAAAGAAGCTTAACTTTCACACCGGCCTCGGCCAGAGCTTCACTTATGGCACTGGCCATCTTTTCGGTGGAGTGCCACATCGTCGCGTAAATAACAACCGCTTTGTTTGTCGTTTTTTGCGAAGCCCATTTTTTATAAAGTTCGATAATCCGGCCGATATCTTTACGCCATACCGGCCCATGATCGGGAGCGACAACTTTAAACGTCCAACCTGTCTGTGCCACCTTATCCAGCGCTTTCAGCACAATTGGCGAATACGGCAAAACAATATTGGCATAGTATGTGGCCGCTTCAAACTCCAGAGTTGCCGCGTCGATTTCATCATCAAATCGTTCCAGCGTCGCCAGATGCATACCGAAAGCGTCCTGTGAAAACAAAAGCTCGTCTTTGGCCAGATAGGTGAACATGGAATCCGGCCAGTGAATCATGCGCGTCTCCATGAATGCCAATTCCATATTGCCCAGGCTCAAAGTTTCGCCGTCTTTTACCGGGATGATTTCATGCTGGTCATGAAACAATTCTTTCAGCGTTTTCACGCCGATTACCGAAGCTAATACTTTTTCCGGTTTGATCAAATCGATGATTTCCGGCAGGCATCCGGAATGGTCCATCTCGGAGTGATTAGAAATGATATATTTTATTTGGGATGGCTCGACAATGGATTTGATGCGCGCCAGCATTTCGTCCTTAAACGGCGCCTTTACCGTGTCAATCAGAGTGATTTGATCGGCCATTATAAGATAGGCATTATAGGTACTGCCGTGGGGAGTGGTGTAGCCGTGGAAATCGCGGATTGTCCAATCGATGGCGCCAACCCAGTAAACATTATCGGTTATTTTTATTGCCGAGTAAATATTTTTCATTTTTTTACCTCGCATTTTGTGTTGAATCTTTAATATATGCTCTAATCCGTTCGCGTCAATTACAGCTTAAACCATTTTAGCGCCGGCGTCAAAAGCCGCGAAATTGATCCGGCGCTTATCCGCAGGCATATTTTTGGTTATTTCTTTTTCAAAGGCACGACGGTCAATCGGCAATAAGTTCATTTTCGCCAGCGCACCAATCATCACGATATTGCTCAAAACCGGATTGCCCATCTCTACCGCGACCGATGTGGCATTGATCAGCCAATTGCGCACCGTTAATTTATCAAAAATCGCTTTTATTTTATCGAGCGACGGATAGTTAAAATCTCCTGTTATTACCCCGATGGGATAAACCACCCGGGAATTGGATAAAACCGTAACAGCGGGATTACCATACTTCGATAGCACCCTAATCGCTTCCACCGGCTCCAGCGCGACAATTATATCCGCTCTGCCCTGCGGAATTTGCGGGCTTAAGGCGCAGCGGGACGACACGCGCAAATGGCTCATTACCGACCCGCCGCGCTGGGACATGCCGAAGGTTTCACCAATGGTGACAAAGTAACCCGCGTCTACCAGCATGCCGGCCAGGACGCGCGAAGCCATGACATTGCCTTGCCCGCCGACACCGGTGATGATAATGTTCATCGGCTCTTTGTACCAAGCTACCTTCCTTCGTCTACCTTTGTTGGCAACGCCAGCCCGGCGTATGCCTGGGGCGTTATCGGCTCCTCGCCGTATGACACGATACGACTGCTGCCTGCCCGGCGCATGCAGGGTCGCCTCTTCCTTGCCGCCGCGGTATACTTTGGAATGCAATTTGGCATTAGATACGCAGTGTTTCATTTAACTTATGACCTCCGTTTTCATAATCGCTTTTTGCGGGCAAATCGAAGAGCAGACGCCACAGCCGGCGCAAATGACTTCGTCTACAACCGCTTTCTTTTTTGTTCTATCCCAGGTTAAAGCGGGACAGCGGAAGATTCTCGTGCATAACCGGTTACAGCCGCAATCTTCCCCCAAGCACAATGCTTCATCCACGCGCATTTCAAATTTTTTCTTTCCTTTTTTCTCGGGACTCAGCGCGCAAATCTGACGTAAAATCAAAACATTTAAGGAGCCGCTTTGCTCCATAAAAGAGTTAAGAAGTTTACTTGTTCCATCCAAATCAAAGGGATCGCTGATAGCGACTTTTGCTCCGATGGCCGCGCAAATTTGGGCGATATCCACCGCGGGAACTGCTTCACCCATAGCGCTTGTTGTTAAACCCGGATGAGGCTGAAATCCCGTCATGGCCGTTCCGGCATTATCCAGCACAACAAAGGTAATATCCGCCCTGTTGTGCTGGGCGTTGATAAGGGCGGGAATAACCGCGTGATAAAAAGTGGAATCGCCGCAAACTGAAAGCACCGGCTTATCAAAGCCAAAAGCGCCAAGTTTGGCGAAGCCGCAGGCCAGACCCGTGCCCGAACCCATGGAATGAAGAGTGCGCACAGTATGAAAACCGATGGCCGGCGTAAGAGCCGCCATCGCGTAACACCCGATATCGCCGCAAACAAAACCTTCACGGCCATCGCGCTTGAGGGCGGTATTAATGCTCCAAAAAGAAGCGCGGTGCGGACAGCCGGGACAAAATGTCTGGTCCCGCGGAGGAATCAGTGCTGCCGCTTTTTGCAGACCTTTCACGTAAGCCGCGGGTATTGACTTACACTTAACCTTCATAACTTTCGACAAAGCGGCACAAATAATATCGGGGTTCAATTCACCCACCGCGGGCAGTGTCTTATCAATTTTCCCATAGAAAGTTTTAAGGCCTATTTCTTTGGGCATTCCCGCGGCCAGCACTTTTACGCTTTCTTCCATGAACGGCAGGACTTCTTCCACAATCATAATTTTATCGGTTAAGCGCAGATATTTCTTCAAAAGCCTTTCCGGCAGAGGCCAGGTACAGCCAAGTTTTAATATTCCGGCGCGCTTTTGCAGACCCAGCGAGCTTACGGCTTCCTGACTGTAAAGGAAACACACGCTGCTGGTAATAATTAGAAGTTGAGGTTTTTTGGGGCCGAAGTATTTATTGAAGGGACTTTCTTCAAAAAGCTTTTTTGCCTTTTCTAATTTTTCCTGTTGGAGCCTGTGTTTGGCGACCACAGGCGTGCTGATGACCGGACCTCTTAGCGGGTCAGTTATGGGGCCGTCATAAACAAAGCGCGCCACTCTGGATTTATCCGTCAGTGAGCCGCAAATAACATTGCCGCTGGCATGCGACATGCGCGTCACCGACCGCAGCATGACGATGTTATGAATCTTTTCCGATAATTCAAACGCCCATTTGGTCAGATCTTTTGCTTCCTGGAAATTGGCCGGCTCCAATAGAGGGATTTCCAGCATCCGGGCAAAATATCTTGATTCCCCCTCGTTGACGCTGGAAAGAGCGCCCGGGTCTTCACAGCTGACCAACACCATGCCGCCGCGCGTTCCCGAAGCGGTAAGATGCAAAAGAAAATCGGAGGCTACATTGACGCCGTTTTGTTTCATCACGCACATCGAACGCAAACCCGCAAAAGAAGCCGCCGCCGCCACTTCCACGGCTACCTTCTCATTTGTCGACCATTCAACATAAAGATTTCTTTGCCCGGCGACTGAAGCTAGGTTTTCAATAACTTCTGATGAAGGAGTTCCCGGGTAGCCAGCGGCCACAGAAAGCCCAGCCTCGAGCGCGCCTCGCGCGATGGCTTCGTTGCCCATAAATAGAACTTCCGTTTTGGCCGGACTAAGTAATTTGGACATGCTTTTACCTGCTTTGCTCCAGTATGGCCTGCACCACGGCGTCGCGGCGATCCAGATACAAAAGATTTTTTGCCGAGCCGCTTTTACGCATAATATTTTTCAGCGCCGCCTTCTTTTTTTCCGCAGCTGCTTTTTTCAATTCCTGTAAACTCTCCGCCGGAGCTTCGCGGATTTCCAACACGCCGCGTTTTACGGCAAGTTCAATAAGATACCTTCCCTTCTGAGTCCGCACAATCAACTGATTCCAACGGCGCTGCTCTTCTGCATTACCGCTAAAGCGTGCGGCGCCTACCGAAACATCGGCATATTCCGCCGTGCTGTCTATGCAGTAGCGGCATGCCTCACGGATACAGGCTTGTGCCTCATCAAAAGAAATTTCTTTGACTCCAGCCTCCGTGTAAAGCTCAAGAATATTTTTCCCCGCGGGGATATCCATACGTTTTATCGCGTCCAACTTTATATTATATTTCGCCAGCATCTGAGAAAATTTTTCCATTGACAGCGCCCAGCCGCAATACAAACCGATGACCAATTGCAATTGATTAATTTTGCCGGATTCATCTTTTTGGGATTGAGCTTTCATTTTGGCCAGTGCCAGCACCTGACAGGGTGTGGCCACCACACCGACTTTACCCGCCTCTTGATTTACCAATTGATTAAAAGCGGCAATTGTCGGCGATACGGTAAATTTAGAGCCCGCGTTTTTCCTTATGGTTTTCTTATCTTTCGCCATAGAGCCATTTTGCAGAAATTCCTGATTACGGAAAGAAACGATGGCGGAATCAATAAGGCCTTCGGCTAGCGCTAATTCCATCAGCGCGGTTACCGTACCGCCGTGCTGGGCAACATCGCGCAGACTTACGTCAGTTGCCCGGGTTAAATAATAGGCTTTTACCGCGCCGATTTCCGGTGTCAGGTCGTTTACATCAAAGAGAAGCTCCCGAAGTTTGGCGAAGTCCGTCGGCGTTCTGGGGCAAAAAGCATAGCATTTACCCTCTGTGAGATCGCAGTAATGTAACTGCACTGTCCGGTCATGATAAATTACCTGATAAGGACAAAGACCGACGCAGGCGCCGCAGCCGGTGCACAAATTCTCTTCCAGAACATTATTTTTTAATAGTTTTTGGCTACTTAGGCCTTTTACCATTAAATCTCCAATTAAAAATAATGATTTATTTTCATATATCATTCCAGTTTTTGAGGCAAGATAATGATATACTATAAAAAAAGAATGGCGAAATTAATACTTTAAAAGTTTTCGGAAGATTGTTGACATCCGTCTCTACTTGTATTATGTAGCCGCTGAAAATTTAATCCCCAGTAGCTCAGTCGGTAGAGCGGGTGGCTGTTAACCACCATGTCCGTGGTTCGAGTCCGCGCTGGGGAGCCAGAATATCCAAAAGCCCAACTTCTATTATGTTGGGCTTTTTAGATTTAACCTTGCAGTGCCAGAAAAGGCGCTGTTATTGTAAGGAATTTTCAGAGAAGGAGATTGCTTAATGAAAGACGTTGTTATTGTTTCGGCCTGCCGCACGGCAGTGGGTACTTTCGGGGGAAGCTTGAAAGACCTCAATGCGGCAACTCTGGGAAGTATTGTCATGAAAGAAGCGGTAAAGCGCGCGGGCATTGATGCAGCTTTAATTGATGATGTGCGCTTCGGCTGCTGTATGGAACCCGCGGACACTCTTAATGTCACTCGCGTAGCTCAGCTTCTGGCTGGAATCCCCGAAAGCATAACTGCAGTCACAATTAATCGTGTCTGTATATCGGGTATGGAAACCGTCCTTTCCGGCATGGCTATGATTCAAAGCGAAATGGCGGATATAATTCTGGCCGGCGGCATGGAGCACATGTCGGGCGTCGCCTATTCACTGACCGGAGCCCGCTGGGGCTATCGTCTACAAGATCAGGTTCTGGTGGATAATATAATCCGCGCCCTGCATTGCGGCTCACACATTATGCCCGGGCCGGAAAACGGTCCGCTCAAGGAAGGCGCGCTTATCGATATGTATAGAGGCAAACC
>Ga0154900_1003_pt2 | contig 14754 bp, 14 predicted proteins | sample Rifle2008BG19ft_FD_105872 | JGI IMG/M metagenome (GOLD analysis project Ga0154900, IMG submission 105872) | Deltaproteobacteria bacterium RBG_19FT_COMBO_43_11
GTTAATGGCCAACAGATCATCCAAAATCACCAAAGTATTTTGCGGCAAATAATTGGAAAACTCCGACAATGTATTTTGCGAAAACACGCCATGATCATCGTATGCTTCGTAAAACAGCGGTAAGAATATAGGGTTTATCGCTCCGGGCATCCCATTTTTCAGGTTATCTATCAAGCTGCTCCGCATTTCACGGGGAAGGGAAAGATCGTCGGCACGTCGTTTGATATTGCGCATAGCCAGCGCCAGTGTCTGCCGATTAATAATTACTTCGCTGGCCGGTGGCACAATAAAGGACGTAATTGAATCTACGGAACGTTGGGACATACAATCAAATACCCGTATAGATTCGACTTCATCACCAGACAATTCCAGACGCAACGGCTTTTTTTCCGAAGGAGAAAATAAGTCAATAATGTTACCACGGACACTAAATTCTCCCCTTTCCTCCACCAAACTGACTTTTTTGTAACCACCGGCGATCAAATGATTACAAAAGTCATCTCTGTCCAGTATATCGCCTGCGGAAATTTCTCGCAGATATTGATTAAACTCGGCTAAAGGCATCACTTTTTGCATCAAGGCGCCAGCACATGTAACAATAATCATTCCGGCGTTTTTTTGCAGACGGCTAAACACTTCCAATCGTGCCAATGCTTCTTGCCTCTGGAGGACAAACATGTCAACGGAAAGGAAATCAAGCGGCGGATAATAAAGGACGGATTCCTCTCCTAAAAATAAAGATAAATCGCCGGCAAACGCTACGGCTTCTTTTTCTTCCGGACAAACAATAAATATAGTTCTCTGCAAGCTTTTAGCCAGAAGGGCTACCAAGAAAGGCCGAGCGGCGCCAACAAGACCGCTAACATTTATATTTTTCTCCGCCTGATTAATTTGCCCCAGAAGATTCTGAAAGGGTTCAACTACTTCTATGGTTTTTCCGGCAATGGTTTTTCCGGCAACGATTTTTCTCATTGAGAATAATCCAAAATTTCTATGGTATTAAATTCTGCAATAAATAGCTCTTTTGCAGTTTTCTTTTCACAAATTTTTACTAAAAATTAAGTTTTTTAGCTCAAATAAGCAATTAGTTCAAGCTCGCTCAATTTTCATGTATATTAATCATTTCTTACCAGTTGACAACAGTTTTGTCTTTGATAAGCTGTAATATAAATTTCATATGGAGAAAAAACATGATTTCCGTGGAAAAGGCTTTAAAAATAATTCTGGCGAATTCTCAACTACTTGCTTTGGAAAAAGTAAATATTCTGGATGCTCGCGCAAGAGTGATAGGAGAGGATATTTTTGCCACTCGCAACATACCTTCCGCAGATAATTCAGCCATGGATGGCTACGCTGTGCGGTATGCCGAGACTAAAGGCGTATCCAAAACAAGGCCGCTCCAGTTACAAGTTATTGAAGAGATTCCAGCGGGTAAAATTCCGCAAAAGAAATTAAAGAAAGGGGAAGCTTCCCGCATCATGACCGGAGCAATTATTCCCCTAGGTGCCGATGCAGTTGTTCGCCAGGAAGATACTCAAAGAATCGGAAAAGTGGTTGAAATTTATGCGGCAGTAGAAAAAGGCCGGGATATTAGGTTTTCCGGCGAAGACGTGAAAAAAGGAGAATTGGTCATTTCCAGAGGAAGCATCATCGGGCCGGCGCATATAGGAATGCTTGCGTCATTAGGCAGAACGTTTGCCTGTGTTTATAAGAAGCCACGCGTGGCAATTATGGCCACGGGTAACGAACTTGTGGATATTAAAAGTGATCCACGCCCCGGTAAAATTGTCAATAGTAATAGCTATGCTTTGGCCGCTCAAGTATTGGAATGTGGAGGAATCCCTTTAGTTATGAGCATTACTAAAGATAAAAAAACCGACCTCCGAAAAAAATTTAAAGCCGCTCTTAATACTGATTTAATTATTTCTTCCGGCGGCGTATCCGTGGGTGATTATGATTTAGTGAAAGATGTAATGGCAGAAATGGGAAATACCATGCGTTTCTGGCAAGTAGCAATGAGGCCGGGCAAACCCCTGGCATTCGGCGCAATTCAAGGTGTTTCCTTATTCGGTTTGCCGGGAAATCCTGTATCCACAATGGTTTCCTTTGAGCAATTTGTACGCCCATACCTTTTAAAAATTCAGGGACATAAAAAGATATTTCGCCAAACGATAAAGGCACTGAGCGCCCAGAAAATAGAAAAACAAGCGGGCGTCAAACATTTTATTCGCGCTATTATTAAAAAAGAGAAAAACCAATACATCGCTACGATTACAGGAAGCCAAGGCTCCGGTATTTTAAAATCAATGGTTACAGCCAACGCTTTAATTGTCTTAAAAGATAATGAAAATAAAATTAATAAAGGCGATCCGGTGACAGTCCAATTATTGGACGATTCTTTATCAAATGCGAAATCTTTCCAATTATAAAAAATTCATCCCGAAATTGAAAAGATTCCTATTACTTTTTTGCATGTTGACACGCCGGTATTTTAAAGTTAAATATCACCTATAATTTATTTCAAGGAAGTGCCAAGGTCACTGGTGGGCCTCCTGGACTTCAAATCCAGTGTGGGGCGCTAGAACCGTCCCGGGTGGGTTCGATTCCCATGCACTTCCGCCAGAAACTTTATGAGATAAATAATTTCATTCCCTAAGGAGAAAATAAATTATGAAAAAGCTCGTTTCATTTATATTATGTATTTATTTCATATTTCCGTTACTAGCCGGTGCAGAAAATCCCTCACCCGAGGAAACCTTTAAAAAGAGTTTCCCGAAAAATAATTTTGAAAGCATAAGCCCTACCTCCATCAAGGGAATATATGAAGTTTACACCGGAAACCAGATTTACTATTTCCTTCCGGAAGCGGAAGTGATTATTCATGGCAGTATAATCTCCAAAGACGGTGTAAACCTTACGCGCCAAAGCAATCTAAAGAAAATGGCGCCCAAAATGGCCGCACTTCCTTTAGAATCCGCTCTTAAAATCGGTAATGGAAAAACCACTGTCATTGAATTTACTGATCCTAACTGTCCTTATTGCCGTAAGGCTTTCGATTTATTATCCCAGCGCAAAGATGTAACAACTTATGTTTTTCTTATTCCCTTATCCCAGGACTCAGAAAGAAAAATAAGACATATTTTTTGCTCCAAAGATAAATCAGCAGCTTACGAAAATGTCATGGCCGGCAAGCTTGATAATAATGCTAAGCTCAATATTTGTAATGACAAGAAAGCTGAAGAAGTAATGATAACCCATAGACGCATGGCTTCGCAAACAGGGGTAAGAGGGACGCCGCTATTTTTTATTAAAGGACAGATTGTTGATGGTTTTGATAAAACCGCTATTGATAATCTCTTAAATAATTAAGAACGTTTTCATTCCAAGCTAATGGACTTTCCACAAAATTAACGGATTTTCGCGCCTGTTTGTGCTTCACGTTCAGATGTAAGCACAGCAAGGCCTTTATCCGTTTCGGTAGCCAGAAGCATGCCGCGCGATTCTATACCCATTAGCTTTGTCGGCTTCAAATTGGCGATAACTACTATTTTTTTGCCGATTAATTCCGCGGGAGTGTAATCCTTGCCGATACCGGCAACAATAGTTCTCTCTTCACCGATATCGATTTTTAGCTTTAAAAGTTTATTCGATTTAGGAACAATTTCGGCTTCTAAGATTTTCGCGACTCTCAAGTCAACCTTGTCAAAATCTTCGTAATCAATTTCCGGTTTCGAATCAACCATGGTAGTTTCCTTTTCGACGGATACTTTATTTTCTTTTATTATATCGATGCGCGGAAACAATGATTCACCACGGATTAATGGACTACCCGCGATTAAGGCATCATCCTTACTTATGCCTGCCAAATTCAGCTTTTCAGATTCATCAACACCGATTTGCTTTAATATTTTTCGCGCGGACTGCGGCATAAAAGGAGATATCAAAATAGCTATCGCCCGTAATGCCGCGAGTAAATTATACATAATCTTTATTAATTCTTCCCTGTTTGCCGGGTCTTTTCCCAGAGCCCATGGCTCTTTTTCCACAATATATCTGTTGGTGAGATTGATAAAATCCCAAATGGCAATCAAAGCTTTATGCAGGGACATATCATTAAAATCAGCCTTAACTTCCGCAACAGTTTTTAGCGTTGCTTTGTGCAGCGTCAAATCTTTCTTTTTGTGATTGATTTGGGGCACCTTACCATCACAATACTTGATAGCCATTGTTATGACGCGGCTGACCAGATTACCTAAATCATTGGCCAGGTCGGAATTCAACCTTTGGACAAAAGCCTCTTCAGAAAAACTTGAATCCAACCCAAAAACCATGTCGCGCAAAAGAAAATAGCGGAAGGCATCCAGACCGTATTTATCTTTCAAATCAAGAGGCCTTACGACATTGCCGAGACTTTTTGACATCTTGTTTTGTTCCGAATTCCAATATCCATGGACATTCAAGTGTTGATACGGTTCAATGCCTGCCGCCTTGAGCATTGTCGGCCAGTAAATCCCGTGAGGCTTTAGAATGTCTTTAGCAATTAAATGTTCGGCTACCGGCCAGAATTTTTTAAATTTATCGCCATGTGGATAATCCAGCGCGGTAACATAATTAATCAAAGCGTCAAACCAGACATAGGTCACATAGTTCTCATCGAACGGCAAAGTAATGCCCCATTGCAGGCGTGTTTTGGGACGGGAAATGCAAAGATCATCAAGGGGATCGCGTAAAAAGGCCAACACCTCATTTTTATACCTTTCCGGGCGAATAAAATCAGGATGCTTTTTGATGTAACCAATAAGCCAATCCTGATATTTACTCATCTTGAAAAAATAATTTTTTTCTTCAATATATTGAGGTGCTCGGCCATGCTCGGGACATTTATTATCGACGATTTCTTTTTCAGTCAGAAATCTTTCACAGCCAAAACAGTAATAACCGCCATAACTGCCAAAATAAATATCCCCGGAATCATAAACCTTCTGCAAAATATAACGCACAGCATCAATATGATTGCTGTCCGTTGTTCGAATAAAATAATCGTTTTTTATAGATAGCTCCGGCCATAAAGCGCGAAATTGCGCACTGATTTTATCGGTATATTCTTGAGGAGTGACGCCCGCTTTTTGCGCCGCTTCAGCGATTTTATCCCCGTGCTCATCGGTGCCGGTAACAAAAAATGTTTCCTCACCGGCCATACGATGATATCTCGCCAGAACATCCGCGACAATAGTCGTATAAGCATGCCCGATGTGCGGTAAAGCATTAACGTAATAAATCGGTGTCGTAATATAAAATGCTTTTGGCATATAAAAAATCCTTAGGCAACTCAGGATATAAAGTCGCTGTCTTCATCCAATTTTTCTATATCTTTTACGTTTTTATCTTCCGGTAAAAGTTTATCATCATCTATTATATGCGCATTTCCGTTATCTATGAAAGCTTTTGTGCCCTTCTTTGATCCGGCGGCGTATTCTTCATGTTCAAAAGCCAGACAACACATAAGCCTGCCGCATAAACCGGAAATCTTTTCCGGGTTGAGAGACATACTCTGCTCTTTGGCCATTTTGACGGTAACCCTCTCCAGATTCTGCAATATTCCCGCGCAACAAACCATTCGGCCGCAAAGGCCTATACCCTTGGTAATGCGTGCTTCCTGGCGCGCACCGATTTGTTTTAGCTCTATTCGTGTTTTGAATTTTTGGACAAGGTCTTTAACCAAATCGCGGAAATCCACCCTGCTCTCCGCGATAAAATAAAAAATGATCTTACTTTTATCGAAAAGGCAATCCACATCTATCAATTTCATGGAAAGACCTCTTTCCTGAATTTTTTCCAAACAAAACTTCCGGGCTTCCTCTTCCAGCTTTTCATTCTCAGCTTTAATACACATATCATCGGATGTCACTTTGCGTAAAACCTTTTTGAGATTAACAGGCAGTGACAATGACTCACACCTGTTTACACCAGCTACAACGATACCCATTGATAAACCATTATCGGTATTAACTATAACCTGATCATCTTTATGAAGAATGAGATCGGCAGCGTTGAAACTATAAATTCTGCCTTCCTTTTTAAACTTAACACCAATGATATTAGTTAACAATTTTTGATACCGCCAAAACTTTTAATAATTTAGTTTAAATGCCATTGACTCCAATGTCAATGACTTGTTGCTATTGCGTTCGATTGCCTCCCCCGCTCTTTCCACCAACGCGATATTCCGGAGAATTTGCTCGCCGGATAAGCGCTCGGCCATAGAGGCAATAAAAGAAGATTTATCCTGATTTATCAATGTTTGAGTTTTTCTGGTCTCTTTAAAAATTAGAGCGTCGCGAAAAAAACTATTAAGGATATCCAAGCCTAGCCCGATTTCCTTTTTATCCTGACCCAAAAACGAACCAAAATGAATCAAACTGAAAGGTTCATTATTTTTTGTGGCGACAAGTAATTTAAGAGTTTCCGCGCGAAATGCGATAACTTCTTCGCTATTCAACTCCAATGCCCGGCCAATAGAACCGCCGGATAGAGCTGCTAATAACAAGGCTTTTTGCTCATCGACACCCATTCGATCTATAAGAAATAGCGTCACGATTTTACTGCGTAACGGACTAAAACGTATATGCAGGCAACGAGAAATAATGGTCGGCGGCATCGAATATGGGCGGCTGGTAATTAAAATCAGCAGGTTAGACAACGATGGCTCTTCCAATGTTTTCAAAAGAGCGTTGGCTGCTTGATCATTCATTTTGTCGGCATCGTCAATGATAAATACCCGGCAGGTCGCCTCCAGAGGTTTGAACTTCATTTTCTCCTGAATTTCGCGAATGGCGTCGATGCGGATGAATTGGCCGGCAGGTGCGACTAAAAATAAATCGGGATGACTGCTCCGTTGGATTTTCCGGCAGGAAATACAGCTGCCGCAAGAATCATATGGTTTATCTGTATTCTCACAATTAAAGGCTTTGGCAAACTCCACGGCTAAAGTTTTTTTACCTATGGCAGAAACGCCGCTAAAAAGGTAAGCGTGCCCTATTCGTCTTTGAGTTAGAGCTTTTTGGAGAATCCCTATTTGTTTTTCATGACCGAAAATATCGCGAAAAGACATAATTAAATTATAATTTAAAGGGAAATTTCCCAAAATTAATTTCGCAAGTTTATAAAATCAACGACCTGGCTGCGCACCTCTTCTTGAATTGTATCAATATTCCGCGTCGCATCAATCAAACGGATTCGTTTAGGCTCGCTTTTATAAATACTAAGATAACCTTCGCGAACCCGCCTATGGAAATCCATGTGCTCTCTTTCAAACCGATCGGAGAAAGAAGATTCTTTGAGTAGATCATTTCGTTCCATTGCCCTCTTGAGTCCAATTTCAACCGGCAAATCAAAAAGGAAAGTCAAATCCGGCCTTAAACTCATTGACGAATAATCATTTATAAGCTTGATAAACTCCAGGCTCAATCCGCGGCCTACTCCTTGATAAGCGTAAGTGGCATCAGAAAAACGGTCACACAAAACCACTCTGTTTTCTTTTAACGCGGGCATAATCATTTCCCGAACATGTTGCGACCGCGCCGCACAAAATAATAATACCTCCGTTTCGGCACACATATAGTGATGGCCTCTATTAAACAAAATACCGCCAATTTTACGACCAATGTCGGTCCCGGAAGGTTCCGAAGTAATTAAAAGCGGGACATTTTTCTCAATTAAATATTCAGCAACCAGCCTCATTTGAGTCGATTTCCCAGAACCTTCAATGCCCTCGAAGGTAATTAAACTTTTCATTGGATCAACCTCCCCTGCTATATCAATGAGAATTTATTTTATTTATTCAAAAATGACCGAATCGATTTTTTAAAGGCGTGCTTCTTAGTAATCACGAGGAAAGCAAATGGTCAAATCAATTTTTTAAAAACTGATTTGACCATTTTTGTAAGTTCGTTATAAATTTATTGTTTTTCTTCCCCCGGAATAATCGCTTCCACAGGACATTGATCGGCACAAGTTCCACAATCATTGCAAAGTTTAGCATCGATAACATACTTATCCTCGCCTTCAGAAATTGCTTCCACAGGACACTCGCCTTCACAAGAGCCGCAAGCGATGCATTCGTCAGTAATCACATACGCCATGATTCTTTATTCTCCTTTTATTAATAATTATTTCAATAACATTAAAGTTTCACCGCCAATTTTTGGCCGGAAATCTTTATCTTTTGGGACCAAATATTATTACTTTTTAATCTCATCATGCCGCTTGTATGGTCTCAGCTTAAGCAAGCGATGATGGAAAACGCCAGTTAAACGGATATAACCTCTTTGATATCGGGAAGCTGGCTTTTGATTACTTTTTCTATCCCCATTTTCAATGTCATTTGAGACATGGGACAACCCTGACAAGCGCCGGTTAATTTTACCTTTACTACACCGTCCGAGCTGACATCTATAAGTTCCACATCCCCGCCATCGGCCTGCAAGCCGGGTCTGATAAGATCAATAGCTTTTTGTACTTTTTCCTTCATCTGAATTCTCCTTAATATTTTAAAAAACCAGCTGTTCTTAATGAGGCATCTCGTTAACCATATCCCGCGCCACCTTTCGGGCAACCGCAGACAAATCCGGTTTGATTAAAATATAACTTTCCGCTCTGTCGTGGCCGACTCTCCACATTCTTTTACCGGTGGAGGCCTCATACAATGTCATAATCATACTGACCTTGCCAACCTCATCATCTTTTACCACCATGTAGCTCCACGTATCAACAGAAACCAGCAAAAAAGCGTCAACCTTAGCCAGTTCTCCAATCTTCCTGCTCAAATCGGGATCAGAAAAGTTAAGCGTATTCAACTTAGAAAGAAATTCCGTCATCGCGTTACGTAATTCTTCGTTGGATATAATTTGCCGATTGAGATTTTCAGTATTAATCACATTGGCAAACCATTTTTTTTCGATAAGTACATCCACGACAATTTTTTCCACTATTGGTTTTGCTTCTTCATAAGGACCGACATGGACCGGAAAAACAGCTACTCCTTTGGGATGAAAATCTTTTGCCTCAGGATCCACCTGGGAAAAACGCAAACTTACGCAAGCTGTCAGCATTAAAAAACAAAGAATTAAATTGCATATTACAAATAATTTTCTTGCCATTAAACCAAAAACCCCCTTTTTTCTTAAGAATATTTCTTTTAGAAAAAAGACCAAAGAAAAACACTTAACCCCGCAATAATATAGATAGTTTCCAGAAGGCCTTCCATAACCGCCCCCGAAAGCCCGGATTTTCTATCACAAAGATTCAAACAAATCCATATATATAATACACAGGCAAGAAGGAAAAAACTCAAATTCGACGTCCACCCTGCAAAATAAGAAAAAAGAAGAAGGGCAAACAAAATAAAAGAGATGAGCTTGAGGACTATTTTTGTGTTAGTTTTGCCAAATAACACGGGAATCGTTTCCCGTCCGATTAACTTATCACTTTGAAATTCCAAAATATCCGACATCGCGGAACGGATAAAAACAATCCCAAAAGCGAAACAAAAGGCAACAACCATACTCACATTAAAAAAACCGTTAATATTCAATGCAGGCAAAATTGCCGTTACCGTTCCCCATGCTATAGCCATAAATATATTTTTCGAACCGGGTAAATCTTTTAAGCTCTGAAAACGCCATCTTTTGGGCATTATTTTCATGTTATATAGAACGCCGGCAAGTGAAATAAAAAATAAAAAAGTAAAAGGAAGAACACCCATCTTAAAGGCCAAAACAAGCGCAACAACTATGGAAAACATAGCGGAGTAACGATAGATTTTTTCGTGCCTGAAGTAGGTCTCTTCCCGAAAAGAACCGATAAAACCAGCGGGTTTGCGGCTAATCAATCTATTTAGCACATGCATGCCATATACAAAAAAAGAAGCAATCGCAATATTCGCTATGCTTAGAGATATTCCCTGTAAAAGTACACAGGCAACACAAAGGCAACCGGCGCCGATAGCGGAATATATGTCAGTTTTAATTGCCGATACCCAAAGATTTAACAAAAATCCTATTGCTTTAAATTTCCGGCTTTGGCTATCCGTTATTTTATCCATGACGCGGTCAATAATCCAATTCGGCGTGGAAGCGCCCGCGGAAACACCAATGCGATTGTAAGAAACCAAATCGATCTTTTCCATTTCTGCCGCGGTTTCAATATGAAAAGTAGGAGTTTGCTGTTTCCGGGCAAGATCGGTCAGCCTCTTCGTGTTGGCACTATTTTTGCCGCCAACAATGAAAATAGCCTCCATTTCATCCGCCATGGCAACCACTTCCGCCTGCCTTTGTTGTGTTGAAGAACAAATCGTATTGAAGACTACAGCTTGCGGATAGAGTTTTTTAATTTTGCTGACTATTTCTTCATAATCATCTGAATTTTGCGTAGTTTGCGCGACAACGCAAACATTTATCAGGGGCGGTAATTTATCCACGTCTTCGACTGTTATCACCGTAATACCTTTTCCTCCGGTATAACCTAAAAGAGCGTCAACCTCAGGATGTTCTTTGTCACCCACAATTATCACCGTATAATTAAGGGCTGTGTGCTTTTTAATAATGGCCTGTACATAACCAACCTTCGGACAGGTGCAATCAATTATTTTTACGCCGCTCGCTTTAATTTTTTTCCGCTGGGAGGGGGCAATACCATGCGCCCGGATGATGAGTACGGCATTTTGTTTATCGATAATTTCATCTATATTATCTATCGGCTTAATGCCGCGACTCTTGAGCAATTCAATTGTTTGCGGATTATGAATTAACGGCCCATAGGTATAAATACCGCGGTCGGTTTCATGCTGAGCAACCTCCAGAACAATGTCCACTGCCCTTCGGACTCCCATGCAAAAACCGGCTGTTTTGGCAAGTTTGATTTCCATTTGTTTCAGTTTTTCCTCAGCAGAATAAAAAACTCTTTATTGCCTACTGGTCCCAACAGCGGAGAGGAACAAATTCCTTCGACTTTAAGATCCAGTGTTTGACAAAAATTAACGATTTTCTGGATTACTTGGTCATGAACGGCTGGATCTTTTATTAATCCCTTTTTACCAACATCTTGTCTTCCAGCTTCGAATTGAGGCTTAATCAGGGCTAAAACTTTTCCCTTATCTTTGAGCAGTTTCACGACCGGCGGAAGAACAATTGTCAGCGAAATAAACGAAACGTCAATTGTGGCCAGATCCGGCAATTCCTTTAAATGACTGCCGTCATAGTAGCGTATATTTGTGCGCTCGATAACGACGACCCTTTTGTCCTCTCGTAATTTCCAGGCAAGCTGTCCGTAACCGACATCCAGAGCGTACACCTTGCATGCTCCAGCTTGCAGCAAACAATCCGTAAAACCTCCGGTAGACGCTCCCACATCAAGGACAACAAAATCACTGATATCCAGCTTGAATTCTTCCAATGCTCCTTTTAATTTCAAACCACCGCGACTAACGTACGGATTACCCTCACCCTTTATTTGTACCTGCGCATCAACGGGAACGAGAATACCTGCTTTATCCGGATAGGTTTCGTTAATTTTTACAGTTTTGGCCAGAATCAGTGCGCGGGCTTTTTCCCGCGTGGGTGTAATTCCACGATCAACCAGCAATTTATCCAAACGAACTTTTTCCACGCTCATATCAATATCGCTTTAAAAGATCAGATGCAAAACTTTATTCCAGCATCTGTCTTATCGCCCTGATAATGCCTTCCTCATCAATGCCGTATTTACGGCGTAATTGCGTCTGGGTGGCATGATGGACAAATTCATCGGGAATGCCCAATCGCTTTACCTGAGCAGTGGTTATACATTTTTCGGATAACAATTCCAAAACGGCGCTGCCGAAACCTCCCTGAAGTTCGTTTTCTTCGACGGTAATTATTTTTTTACAAGATGAAGCTACTCCTAGTATAAGTTCGCTATCAATTGGTTTGACAAACCGGGCATTGATAACTTTAACATTAATGCCTTCTTTAGAAATTTTATCCGCCGCAGCAAGAGCCGGGTACACCGTCGAACCAATGGCAATAAGGGCAATATCTGTTCCTTCGCGCAGTATTTCACCTTTACCTATTTCCAGAGTTTTCAACTCACTATCCAAAATTGCGCCCACACCTCTGCCCCGCGGATAACGCAGTGAAACAGGAAAACCGCAGTCAACGGCAGTCTTCAGCATATGCCGCAATTCGTTTTCATCTTTTGGTGCCATTACAATTATATTAGGAATTGAACGTAAATAGGAATAATCAAAAAGCCCCTGATGTGTCGCACCATCTTCACCGACAATGCCTGCACGGTCGATGGCAAAAACAACCGGTAGTTCTTGCAGACAAACATCATGCAAAATCTGATCGTAAGCTCGCTGAAGAAAAGTCGAATAAATGGCCACTACCGGCAGAAAACCTTCTGTAGCCAGACCGGCAGCAAAGGTCACCGCGTGTTGTTCGGCAATGCCCACATCATATAACCGATTGGGAAATTCCTGACGGAACTTATCCAGCCCTGTCCCTTCGCACATGGCGGCGGTAATAGCTACCACGCGAGAATTATTCTGGGCAATCTCTATCAAAGTTTTCCCAAATATTTCCGTGTAACTAGGAAGATTATTTGACGAAGCAAGCACTTGTCCCGTTTCCACATCAAAAGATGATATGCCATGATATTTAAGCGGTTTTTCTTCGGCAAATTTATAGCCTTTGCCTTTCTTAGTTATGACATGTACCAGCACAGGGCCTTGTAATGCCTTGACATTTTCAAAATTTTTAATGAGATAATCCAAGCGATGACCTTCCAATGGCCCTACATAAGTAAAGCCCAGTTCTTCAAATAGCGCGCCCGGAACTACAAAGGTTTTTAATGATTCTTCTATTTGCTGAGACAATTTGACGATATGGTCGCCAATACCGGGAATACCTTTCAGGAATCCTTTAATATCCGCTTTTAATTTCGTTACCGTAGAACCGGTCATTACACGGTTTAAGTATGAAGACAGGGCGCCGACATTAGGAGAAATGGACATTTCATTATCATTTAAAACGATAATCATGTCCTTCTTGCAATCACCAGCCCAGTTCAAAGCTTCAAAAGCCATACCTGTGGTCATAGAACCATCGCCGATAACGGCAATTATTTTATCTCGCTCACCCTTTAAACACTTGGCCTGAGCAAATCCCGCGGCCGCGGAAATGGAAGTTCCGCTGTGTCCAACATTAAAAACATCATAGACACTTTCTTCTCTTTTGGGAAATCCGCTGATACCGCCTTCTTTACGCAACGTGGAAAACTGGTCTTTACGTCCGGTAATAATTTTGTGCGCGTAAGCCTGATGGCCGACATCCCAAATAATCTTATCCTGAGGTGTATTAAAAACGAAATGAAGCGCCAAGGCTATTTCCACTGCGCCTAAAGATGAAGCCAAATGGCCTCCCGAAGACGCAACTGTATTAATAATCAAGTCCCTGATTTCCTGCGCCAGAGTATTGAGCTCGGCGTTATTTAGCTTGCGGATATCATCGGGATAATTTACCTTTTGCAAAACGCTGTAATTTACGGTTTCTTTTTGTTTGACCAAAATTCGAGCCTTTCTAACAACTTAATGCCACTATGTTTTTCTTTCTTCTATATAACGCGCGATGATGCGTAATGGCCGCGCTCGTTCATCAAAATCAGAGATGCTTTCAATCGCAGCATCTACATACTTTTCTAATTTTTCTTTTGCCACGTCCAGACCCAACAAAGACGGATAGGTAAGTTTGCCACGAACCGCGTCGCTGCCGGTTTCTTTGCCCATCAACTTCCGATCGCCTTCCACATTCAAAATATCATCTGCTATTTGGAAAGCCATGCCTATGTTTGTTCCATATTGGGACAGCGCTTGAACTTTATCTTTCGGGGCATTGAACAAAACGGCACCGGCTTTTACCGCAACGACAATTAAGGCTCCGGTTTTACGCCGGTTAATCTCTCCAATGCTGTCTTCATCAGGCATACTTTTTCCCGAAAGCACATCCAACGCTTGGCCTCCCACCATACCGGAAATTCCGGCCGCCTGCGCAATTTCCTGAATTACGGACAGACGTCTTTGGACAGGCAGCCGTTCTTTTTCCGCGCGTGATAAAAGAACAAACGCCTCCGTAAGAAGCGCGTCGCCGGCTAAAATCGCCATAGCTTCTCCAAAAACTTTATGACTGGTCGGCTTGCCTCGCCGAAAATCATCGTTATCCATTGCCGGCAAATCGTCATGAATGAGGGAATAGGTGTGAATTAATTCTAAGGCGCAGGCAACCGGCATAGCCGGCGCCAGATTGCCTCCAACTGCATCCACTGCGGCGAGGCAAAGAATCGGCCGAATCCTCTTCCCTCCGGCAAAAACGCTGTAATGAACAGCCTTATATATGTCCGCGGGTATATTACTTTGGGGTGAAAGATAACGTTGCAAAGCTTCTTCCACGATATTTCGCCTATCGCGCAGATAAGCTTTTAAAAACGTATTATCCTTTTCAATCACTTTCGTCTTCCTGAAAATGTTTTGACTGCAAGGAATCTTCTTTCCCCAAAAGCATTTCCACACGCCTTTGTGTTTCCTCCAGTCTGGTAGAACAAAAGCGAATGAGCTTTATCCCTTCTTCAAAGGACTTCATGGATTCCTCGAGCGGCATATCGCCTGTTTCCATCTTTCTTACTATATCTTCGAGCTTCTGCAGCGCATCTTCAAATTTTTCT
>Ga0154900_1009_pt1 | contig 14752 bp, 12 predicted proteins | sample Rifle2008BG19ft_FD_105872 | JGI IMG/M metagenome (GOLD analysis project Ga0154900, IMG submission 105872) | Deltaproteobacteria bacterium RBG_19FT_COMBO_43_11
GGTTCCTCCATCGGCTTGAATGACATCACAATCCACATAGATTGTTCTTTCTCCAAAAGTAGTTAAATCCGAAACTGCCCGCAGTGAGCGACCGATCAACCTTTGTATTTCGTGCGTCCGGCCTCCTAAACGTCCCCGCGAAGATTCCCGGGCCGTCCGCGTTTGCGTGGACATGGGCAACATCGAATATTCAGCAGTCAGCCATCCCTTGCCTGTATTTTTCAAAAAAGGCGCGGTTTTATCATCCAAAGACGCGACGCAAATTACCTTGGTATTGCCAAACTCCACCAAAACAGAACCGGCGGTATTTCTTAAATAATTATTAGTAAGCCTGATAGGTCTTAGTTCATTAAATTTTCTGCTTAAGTTTCTTTTGATCACAACTCACCTGAAAAACGATTTTATACCTTTGGATAAAGCTTTGGCGATTTCAACCTGTGTCTTAGGTGAAAGCAATTTATTTTTATCTTCGGAATTAGTGGCAAATCCCATTTCCACAACCAAAGCGGGGATAAATAATTCATCCATTATGGGTAAATCAGCTTCCCTTAATCCCCTTCCTTTCCGGGGGAATAAAGTGTCCAGGTTTTTTTGAATAAGATGAGCCATTCTGACGGATTCATTGAGATGTTTGTTTCTTGCCTGACTGGCGCCGTCTTTATCCTCTTTCTTCGCTACCGTCTCTCCTTTAAAACCGGGATAATACAACTCGAATCCCGAAGCGTTTCTACCAAAACCGGAATTAACGTGCAGACTTAAAAGAAAGCCTGGTCTTATTTTCTCCAATATTTTTTTCCGCTCTTCCAAGCTGAGTTCTATATCAGAGTCGCGTGTTAAAATAACCTGCGTATTTCCTTCTTTAGCAAGTTCTTTCTGTAAGGCTAAAGCAATGACAAGTGTTATATCCTTCTCATATACTTTATTCTTCATTTTAACTCCCGTGTCTTTACCGCCGTGTGCAGGATCAATAACAATTAGATGTTTTTCCCCGGCTGCCGATAACGAATTTGCTCCCCAAATAAATGCAGCAATTACTAAAACGCCCATTAAAAAAACTTTATTGATTTTATAAAACATATTTTCACCTTGTATTAGGTTTGCGCCTGCTTATAGCAAAGTAAATGCGTTTGTCAATAACCAATATGGCTATAGTTATCGAATTTTCTTATTGACGCATTCGCTCAACGGATTTGACAAAATTTAACTGTCTAATTGCCGATAAAATCTGATTCAGTTGCTGCAAATCATTCACATCAATTATAAAATTACAGCTGGCAATCATATCTGTGGTTTCCACTTGGGCGTAACTAATATTGATATCAAAAGACGATATGATAGAACTAACTTCAGTCAACACTCCCTTGCTATCATTACATACTGCCTTTATGTGTACTGGATAAGCATTCTTCTGGCTTAAATTCCATTCGACATCTACAATTCTATCCGTATCTAATTTTTTAATATGGGGGCAAATTTGTGTATGCACCGTAATACCTCGTCCGCGCGAAATGTACCCCGATATTTTATCTCCCGGAATCGGATTACAGCACCTGGCAAACTTAACCATCACATTATCAATACCCGGTAATGATACACCCAGTGATGGAGGAATAGTTGCTTTCTTTTTCACTTGCTCTTTTATTTGTTCGGGAACACTTACCGATTCTTTTGCCAGATAATGATTAACTACTTGTCTGGATGAAATTCGGCCAAAGCCGACCTGAGACATTAAATCATCCAGAGTGGTTACAGAATGTTCCGTGAATACTTTTTTGATTTCATCCGATTTGACATAATTGCTTAATTTTAAATTATGCCTTTTGAATTCTTTCTCCAATAAATCGCGTCCCAGAGCAATGCTGTTCTTTTTTTCTTCCACGTTAATCCAATTTCGAATTTTGGAAATAGCCCTTGTCGTTACGACATTTTTCAGCCAATCTTTGCTGGGGTGGTGACCTGCTTGCGTTATTATTTCCACACGATCGCCGTTTTGCAGTTTATATTTCAATGGAACTATATTTCGATTAACCTTGGCGCCGATACACTGATTCCCGATATCGGTATGGATGCTATACGCGAAGTCGATGGGAGTAGCCCCTTTGGGGAAAGATTTAACATCGCCATGAGGCGTAAAAACATAAACTTCTTCCGGGAACAATGCCAGTTTTAAATCGGACATGAATTCCTTCGGATTTTTTATCTCCTGCTGGATTTCCAGTACTTCTCTGAGCTTTTTTATTTGGTTTTCTTCATCATTCTTGTAAGCCCGTCCTTCCTTGTATCGCCAGTGAGCGGCAATACCCTTTTCCGCCCATTCGTGCATTGCCTTTGTGCGTATTTGTATTTCCAGTCTTTCCCCGTAAGGTCCGATAACTGTAGTATGCAAGGATTGATAATTGTTTGCTTTAGGCATAGCAATATAATCTTTGAATCTGCCGGGAACAGGTTTCCATAAAGAATGGACAACGCTAAGCGTTTCATAGCATCCCTTTTCTTTATCAGAATCGATTATTATGCGAAAAGCGATCAAATCATAAACTTCGTCAAAATTAATGTGTTGTTCATGCATTTTTTTGTAAATACCGTAAAGATGCTTCGCTCTTCCTTCAACTTCACCTTTAATGTTAAATTTCTCCATCTCGGCATAGATTATTTTCTTCACTTCTTCCGTATACTGATTGCGGGATTCATTTGATTTAACGACACGTATGGATAATTCGTTATACGCCTCGGGTGAAAGATATTGAAAAGATAAATCTTCCAACTCGGTTTTCATCCAGTTGATTCCAAGACGGTTAGCCAATGGTGCGTATACATCAATCGTCTCCCTGGCAATGTAAATCCTCTTTTCCGGCGGCTGATATTGCAATGTTCTCATGTTGTGAATACGGTCAGCCAGCCGTACCAGTAAAATGCGTATATCCGAAGACATAGCCAAAATCATCTTGCGGAAATTTTCAGCTTGTCTTTCCTCCTGAGATCCAAAAGAAATAAGACTGAGTTTGGTCAATCCGTTAACCAGAAAAGCCACGTCTTTTCCGAATTCAGTTTCCACTTGCTGGGCTGTGCTTAAAGTGTCTTCGACGGCATCATGCAATAATCCGCTAATGATTGTCGCCACATCCATTTTCATGTCCGCCAGAATACCAGCAACTTCCATCGGATGAGTAAGATAAGGTTCGCCGGATAATCTTACCTGCCCCTGATGCATTGTCGCCGAATAGATATAAGCCTTCTTGATCATCTCCAGCTCTTCCACTGTCAGGTAAGATTGGGTCTTATCCAGAATATCAGTGATGCGTAACATTAATTATCCTAAGCTATAATTTGACTTGCGCTATTTTTCTGCCGGATTTAGGGCTTCGTCGATAAATGCTTTTGCTTCTTTAACAACCCTGTCAAGCGGATACAGTTTGTTTTCACCGGTTTTTCTGAACCTCAATTCTACATTTCCTTGCGAAAGATTCTTTTGCCCAACCGTTATTCTCAGAGGAATTCCTATTAAATCCGCATCGTTGAACTTTACGCCGGCTCTTTCATCCCGGTCATCTAAAACAACTTCAATTCCTTCTTCCAACATTTCATCATAAATATTTTTCGCGGCTTCGAAGACATTCTTTTCGTTTACATTCACCGGAGTTATAATCACCTGGAATGGCGCCAGAGGCACAGGCCAGATGATACCATGGGCATCATAATTTTGTTCAATGCAGGCGGCAACAGTTCTTCCAATGCCAATTCCGTAACAACCCATGATCATAGTTTTTTCCTGACCGTCCTTATCCAAATACACCGCCTTCATTGCCTCACTATATTTTGTGCCCAGTTTAAAGACATGGCCTACTTCAATTCCCCGCGCTAATTGAATTTTACCGCCGCAGCGTGGACAGGCATCCTTCTCTTCGATAACGCGCAAATCGGCAAACGATGCAACATCGAAATCCCGGCCGAGGTTAACATTATTCAAATGGTAATCTTCTTTATTGGCACCAGTGACAAAATTGATCATGTTCATTATAGAATAATCGGCAATCACCCGTGTCTTAATTTTGACGGCCCCGGCAAAGCCCCGCGGCGCGCCTGTCGCCTTTTTAATCATGTCATCATCGGCAAGTTCCAGCTCGGCCGCGCCAAGATAGTTTTTTACCTTGATTTCATTTACTTCCTGATCGCCGCGGATAAGCACAGCGCAAGGCACGCCATCGGCATTAAAGATTAATGTTTTTACGATATCTTGAGGCCTAACATTCAAAAATGAGCTGACTTCTTCGATGGTGCGTACATTTGGTGTATGAACCTTTTGCAGCGGCAACCATTCTTTTTCTTTCGTACTCTTCTTTTTCGGCTGTGCCACTTCAGCTTTTTCCAGGTTGGCCGCGTAGGAACATTTTTCGCAAAAGACCATGGCATCCTCACCGGATTCGGCCATAACCATAAATTCATGAGAATATTTGCCGCCAATGCTGCCGGAATCAGCCTCCACCGGACGAAAATGCAATCCGCAACGTCTGAAGATGTTATTATAAGCGGCAAACATCTTTTCGTAACTTTTTTGAGCTCCCGCTTCATCCGCATCGAAACTGTAAGCGTCTTTCATGCCGAATTCACGGCAGCGCATGACGCCGAAGCGCGGACGCACTTCATCGCGAAATTTTGTCTGAATCTGATAAAGATTACGGGGCAATTGACGGTAGGTTTTGACGTCATTGCGAACTAAATCGGTAATGACTTCTTCATGAGTCGGCCCCAGACAATATTGGCGTTCATGACGGTCACGAAATCTCAAAAGCTCCTTGCCGTAATGCACCCACCGGCCGGATTCCTGCCAAAGTTCAGCCGGCTGTACCATCGGCATGTGAACCTCCTGCGCTCCGGACTTATTCATTTCTTCCCGCACAATCTGTTCTACTTTGCGAATAACAAGATAGCCCAGAGGTAAATATGAATAAATGCCACTGGTTAATTTTCTGATCATTCCCGCTCTAATCATTAATTGATGGCTGATAACTTCAGCGTCGGAAGGGACTTCCCTTCCCGTGGGCAAGTGCATTTCCGAATAACGCATTAAACCTCCTTCTTTTGGTCAAGCATCGAATTTATTTCTGCCAGCAATACCGGCACAAAATCTTTCTCTTTAATTTTTTTTACGGCTTCCCCCTTTTTAAAAAGCATACCGAAACCTTTGCCTCCGGCGATACCGATATCCGCGTCGGCGGCCTCGCCCGGACCGTTAACAACACAGCCCATTAGCGCTACTTTTAAATAATCTTTTCTGCCGGCAAGCGCGTTTTCAATCTTTTGGGTCAATTGGGCAAGATCAATCTCGCAACGTCCGCACGTGGGGCAGGAAACAATTTCCGGACCGACCATTCTAATTTTTAAAGACCGCAAAATGTTGAAGGCTAGCGGAATTTCCGCAACCGGATTGCCCGTAACGGAAACTCTGATCGTATCGCCGATGCCTGCATAAAGAAGCGTCCCTATACCGAGGGCGGATTTTATCGCGGCATCAACCAATGTTCCGGCTTCCGTCACACCCAGATGCAGCGGATAATCCGTTTTGGCGGCAATGGCGCGGTATGCTTCTATCATTGTCGGCACGTCCGATGATTTAAGCGATAATTTTATCAAATCAAAGCCTTCATCCTCAAAAATGGCAATATTTCTCAAAGCGCTGACAACAAGAGATTCCGCCGTTGCGCCGCCATATTCCAGCGCTATATCTTTTTGCAATGAACCGGCATTAACTCCAATACGCACGACAGTCTGGCGCTCTTTAGCCGCCTTTATAATCTCGCGAATCTTATTCGCGGCAATATTCCCGGGGTTAATCCTGATGCCATCCGCCCCTTTTTTTACGGCCTCTATAGCGAGTTGATAATGAAAATGAATATCGGCAATCAAAGGCAAGCGTATTCTTTTTTTAATCGCCGGTATGGCCTGCGCGGCCTCATTATCGGGAATGGCTATCCGGACAACTTCGCAACCTGCTTTTTCCAATGCGAGGATTTGTGCAACAGTCGCTTCCACATCACGCGTGTCCGTATTCGTCATAGATTGCACGACTATGGGCGCGTTGCCTCCTATGGGCACGCCGCCAAGATTAATTTTTCTTGTTTTTCTCCTCTTGATTGACGACAAATATTTCACAAATACTCGCTTTCCTATGATTTTTAATGAGTAAATTTATAACACGCGAATTAATCTTCAGCAATGGATAATTTAAGTGGAAAATGACCGGGAAAACAATATCTTAGAAATACTAAATCGTTAACACATAGACGAAATATTATGTCCCATGGTGAGCTTTAAATTTATTTGCCCCGCCAGCAATACAGACATAATTGCTCCGCCGGAATTCCAATCGCCGCAATCATATCTTCAATGGACAAATATTTAAGCGAAGTAACATTCAAATCACGACGTATCCAATCAATCATTTTAGCATGTTTAACTGAAGTCGTATCCAGATACTCTGAGGGGTTATGTATCTCTTTCCCCTCCAGTGCGCGAATCGCTTTGCGGCCAGCCAGTTCCGAAGTTGTTCTTGTAGAAGACGCGTAAATGCACGGAAACATTAGAGGCGGGCAGGCTGGGCGAATATGAATTTCCTTGGCGCCGTTATCCCATAATTTCTTTATGGTGTAGTTCTTCAATTGCGTGCCACGGACGATGGAATCGTCACAAATAATCATGCGATTGCCGTTAATGACATCGCGCACCGCGATTAGTTTCATCGTAGCCACCAGGTCTCTTATTTCTTGCGCCGGCGGAGTATAGCTGCGACCGTAACCTGGAGTATATTTTACCAGCGGCCGGCGGTAGGGAATGCCCGATTCCATCGCATAGCCGATGGCATGGCCGACACCGGAATCGGGAATACCGGAAACAAAATCAACCACAACATTATCGCGCCTGGCCAAATAGCGCCCGCAGCGCTCTCGTGCGCTCTCCACAGCTACGCCGTCATAAATCGAAGAAGGAGAACCGGTATAAATCCATAAAAAGGAACAAATTTTCTTTTCTGCACCTTCGGGCTTCATTTGTTTTATACCTTCCGGTGTCAGTAAAACAATTTCTCCCGGCCCCAAAAATCGCGCCAATTCATAGCCAAGATTTTCAAAAGAGCTTGCTTCCGTAGCCACAACAAATGATTTATCATTTTCATTTTTCTTTTGGCCAATCGCCAGAGGGAACCGGCCTAACTTATCCCTGGCCGCATATATTCCTTCCGCGGTTAAAACCAACGCGCAAATGGATCCTTCGACTGCCGCGCGCATGGAGGCAATGCCTTCCACAATATTATCGCTGCGATTAATCAGATAAGCAGCAATCTCGGCGTTATTTACAGCACCGCCGCCTGTTTCTCCGAAAGATACCCCCTCATTAAGCAACTCGTTTACCAGATTATTCTTGTTTGTCAGCAGGCCGGATACCGCCACCGCGTACACGCCGAATTTGGAACGGAAAATCAAGGGTTGAGGCGTTTCATCATCAATGGCGCCGATGCCAAAATTACCTTCCATTTTTTTGTAGTCATCGACGAAACGCGATTTGAATTGAGCCTGAGATATACTGTGAATAGCTTTGTGAAAACCTTTGGAGCCTAATACCGCCATGCCAGCGTTTTCTGTACCTAAGTGGGAATGGTAATCGGTCCCGTAAAATAGTGTTTGAACACAATCATTTGATGATACTACTCCGAAAAGCCCCCCCATCTTTTCTCCTCTATAATCTAGTCTAATTTAGCAACGGCATTCTTGATACGTTTTACGCCTTCTTCAATATTGGCCAAAGAAGTAGCATAAGATAAACGAATATGGTCGTCACTGCCGAAGGCCGCACCGGGAACAGCGGCAACATTGGCTTCATCAAGCAGATAATCTATCAATTCGCCGGAATTTGTTATTTTTCTCCCGTGGTGAGAACGGCCGTAAATACCGGACACGTTCGGAAAAACATAAAACGCTCCTTCGGGAGAAAAGCATTTTACACCTGTAATTTCATTGAGCGCACCGACAATAACATCCCTTCGTTTCCGGAATTCGCCTACCATTTTCCCGACAACACTCTGATCCCCGGAAAGCGCTTCGTACGCAGCTTTTTGCGAAATGGAAGTGGGATTGGAAGTGTTTTGACTTTGAATCTTACTTACTGCCGCCACTATTTCTTCCGGGCCCGCGGCATATCCGATTCTCCAGCCGGTCATCGCGTATGTTTTGGATACACCATTGACGACTATTGTCCTGGGTCTAATTCTCTCTTCCACAGAAGCGATATTGGCGAAAGGAAACTTGGCATAAAATATCTTTTCGTAAATATCGTCCGAAATAACCAATATATCCTTATCCGCCAAAACTGCGGCAATAGCTTTCAATTCCTCCGGGGAATAAGCCGCTCCAGTGGGATTGGAAGGACTATTAATGATTACGGCGCGGGTGCGCTTAGTTATCGCGGCCATCAACTGCTCCGGCTTCATTTTAAAGCCGTCCTTCTCCTTAGCGTTCACAATCACCGGCCGGCCTCCGGCTAAAGCGACGATATCCGGATAGGAAACCCAATAGGGCGCGGGAATAATGATTTCGTCGCCTTCATCAAAAAGAGCCTGGGCTAAATTATATAACGTGTGTTTCGCGCCGCAGGAAACGACTATTTGCGAACGCTTATAATCGAGGTCGCTATCCCGTTTCAATTTAGCGATAATAGCGTCTTTCAATTCATCCGTACCGCCAACCGGCGTGTATTTGGTAAAACCGGCTTCAATGGCTTTAATTGCCGCATTCTTAATATTAACCGGTGTATCAAAATCCGGTTCACCCGCGCCAAAGCCGATTACATCTCTTCCCTGCGCTCTGAGAGCGTTAGTTTTAGCGGTAATGGCTAAAGTTTCCGATGGTTTGATTTTTGCTATCCTTGCCGCTAATCGCACAAATTACCTCTTGTTATTATTATTGTTACGAGGATTGATGTTGAATTTTTCTAATAGTTTCTTATGAACATTATCCGGCACCAGAGCTTTTACCGATCCTCCCAAGCTTACCACTTCTTTGATTATTTTGGAGCTCGTATAGAACCATTTGAATCCGCTCATAAGAAACACGGTTTCAAGTTCTCTTGTTTGACGGCGGTTCATCAACGCCATTTGGAACTCATACTCAAAATCGGAAAGAGCGCGCATTCCGCGCAATATTATATTGGCTCCGGAACTTTTAAGGTAGTCAACAAGCAGTCCCGAATGAGAGTCCACCCTAACACCTTTAATTTCGCTCAATGCCCCCCGAATCATTTCCATTCTTTCTTCTACTGTGAAAAGAGCCGCTTTATCGGGGTTATAAGCGACAAGTACGATAATTTCATCAAATATTCTTATCCCGCGTTTGATGATGTCTACATGTCCATTGGTAATAGGATCGAATGTGCCCGGGTATATTGCCACTCTGCTTACGAATTTGTCCTGTGTCATTTCCACTCCCCTTTAAAAAAAGTCAAAACGTTTTCACCATATTTTCTTTGTTGAACCTGACAAATATTCTCAGTTAAAAAATCACTATAATTTTCTTTTGTGGAATGCTGAATTACTATCACGCCTCCTTTTGTAAGAACCCGATATTTACCCAAGGACTTCAGTGTAACACCTACCAAATTACGGTTATATGGCGGATCGGCAAACACAACATCTGCCTGATAATTTTTTTTGGCAAACTCCCTTAAACCTATCTCTACATCCGCACCAATTACGCGAAACTTTTGTTCTAACGAACATGTCTGAATATTCTTGTTAATAACTTTAACGAGTTTCTTATTCTTTTCTATTAAACAAACTTCCCTGGCCCCACGACTGGCGGCTTCCAGACCAACGCTACCCGATCCCGCAAAGAGATCAAGAAAAGTTTTACCTGTCAATGAACCCAATAAATTAAAAAGCGTTTCCCTTAAAAAATCAGAGGTCGGCCTTTCTTTCGAACCTGAAGGGAAAGACAATGTCCTGCCTCCGAAATCACCTCCGGTAATGCGCATAATTTTTCACAAAAGATTAATACCTAAATTATTTATTTCGGTCAATATACTGTGCTTGTTTATTTTTTTCTTTAATTTTTCTACGTGTTTGCCGACTAAATTTTACTATCCACCAAACAGGACCGGAAATAGCGTAACCTAACATAGCCACAAAAATCACGATTTCCGGCTTAGCCACTACTATTATTAAAAGAAGAACTAATGAAAAAAAAGTCATGAAAGGCTTTCGTGCTAAGAGCTTCAAGTCCTTGAAGCTATAATACTTAATATTGCTGACCATCAGAAGGGAGAGCACGGGAACGAAAATCAACATGGAAGGATCATGGAATTTACCCTCGACTCCCGCGTAGTCAAAAAAAAGCACTGTCGTGGCCACAACCGCGGCGGCAGCCGGAATGGGCAAACCATTGAATACCTTGCTTTCAATTAAGCCTATTTGGATATTATAGCGGGCTAAACGCAGCGCGCCGCAAAGAACAAATAAAAAGGCGGCAAGCCATCCCCATTTACCGTAAAAAGACATCGCCCAGTTATAGGCGAGAAAAGCCGGCGCCACGCCAAAGGCAATGACATCGGAAAGCGAATCATATTCCGCTCCAAATTTGCTGGTGGTGTTGGTAAACCGGGCAATACGTCCATCCAATCCATCGAAAACAACGGCCGCCAAAATAGTGATGGCCGCGATAACAAAGTTTTCTTTCAAAGAAGCGATAATGGAATAAAATCCACAGAAAAGGCTTGCCGTGGTAATAAGGTTCGGCAATACATAAATGCCTCTTCTAATGCGGATTTTTTTAAAGGGAGTCTCTTTATTCATGACAAGTAACCCAAAAGCGTCTGACCCGCTTTAACCTTGTCCTGAAGCTTTACCGAAACTAGAGAATCTTCGGGTAAATAAATATCTACTCGTGATCCAAAACAAATGATACCGAAACGCTCGCCTTTTTTAACCAGTGTTTCAACATTTACCCAACAGACAATCCGGCGGGCAATAAGACCGGCAATTTGCACCACCCAGATCGGACGGCCGTCTTCTGCACGAATCATAACTTCATTGCGTTCATTATCATGGGAAGCTTTGTCCAAATTAGCGGAAAAAAATTTGCCCTCATGATAATTAATAGCCTCAATTTTACCGGAATATGGCGCGCGGTTAACGTGGGCATTAAAGATATTCATAAAAATGCTTATTTTCTTAAATTTTCCGGAAATGCTGCCGCTTACTTCAACGTCTTCTATTTTTATTACTTTGCCGTCAGCCGGAGAAACCAAGGCTTTTTCTTCTTCCTGAAAATATCTTTCCGGATTACGGAAAAACCAAGCAATAAAAAATGTGACCAGCGCGAATAAAATTGTGAGCCAACGGATGCCGAAGAAAGCCACAAAAACGGTAATGACAAGTGAAAAAATAATAAAGGGATAACCTTCATGAGCGATGATGCTGTCGTGTTTCATAAAGTATTATATCTTTCCTTAGTGGAGTTTTTTTTGATATATTAATTGGGTGCGCTTGTCAATAAATCTTTGAACTTCTTTAGGGATACTTAATTTATTTGACATGTATATTTCACCTTCATATCGTTGACTCTTGCCGGTGGCAGCTATATAATACCTTTAAAACGATTTATTTTTCATTGGTTATTTGTTATGCCAAAAATCAAGTTATCTATCGTGTGGGGTATTTTTATTACTCTTGTTTTTCTCACCCTGCTGGTTATTCGCCTTGAATTATTTCAAAAAAAATCAGGAGGTATAGCTGTTGTTCAAAAAGCAGCAATACAAAGGCCTGCCGAAACATGGATGAATATTTATCAGAAAGAAAAAAAGATAGGGTTTGTTCAACGTAAATTTATCATCCTCGAAACCGGAGGATTTCAAACAAAGGAAAACGTAATCATGCAAATCAACACAATGGGCATAATACAGGCACTTCAGATATCCACCGAAACTGCTCTTAATCCCGATATGAGTTTTTCCTCATTCAATTTTGATTTAAACTCGAGTTTGTTTCGCTTCAACGCCCGCGGTTATGTCGCTCAAGATAAGCTGATTTTATTTACCGGCCTTCCTTCCGCCCAGCAGAAAAGCGAAATTCCGCTCAAAGACATTCCTTATATAGGCGGTAACGTTTATGAAGCAGCCTTTGCTGCGGGAATGGAAAAAGACGCGACCCGTCCCTTCAGCATTTTCGATCCTTCCACACGCAGTATCCGCGCAATTAAGGTTACACGAGAAGCGGACGAGGTTATTCCCATTATGGGTAAGCGCGTTCTGACGCAAAAATTCTGCGCTGATTTCATGGGGGCGAAAAATTGCGCCTGGCTAGGTAAAGACTCGGAAATACTAAAAGAAACGGGACTGCTGGGACTTTCGATGGAAAAGGTCAGCCCCGAAAAAGCCCGCGAGGGCATAGCCTCAGATTCAAGCATTGATTTTGCGCAAATTGCTTCGATTACTTCCAATATTAATATTACTAATCCGGAAAAGCTAACCGAGATAAAAATCAAAATCACCGGCATTCGCGATTTATTTTTTCTTTTGAATGGCGGGCGGCAAAATTTTCGTCAGGGCATCATGACCATTACCAAAGAAAATTTCTCTTCACTAAAAGCTCTGAAAAATAAACCCCCTGAAGAAATTAATCAATATTTGCAGCCTTCAGTGCTGGTGCAATCTAACCATCCGCAAATCAAAGCACAGGCTCAAAAAATTGTCCTGCCCACGGATAATTCACAACAAAAAATGCGCAAGATCGTAAATTGGGTTTATATAAATATCGAGAAGAAACCGGTACTGTCTGTTCCGAACGCGTTGGAAATTTTAAACAATAAAACCGGTGATTGCAATGAGCACGCGGTTCTGACCGCTGCTCTACTGCGCGCTGCAGGTCTTCCCGCGCAAATTGAAACCGGCCTGATATATCTTAACGGCCGTTTCTATTACCATGCCTGGAATATTGTCTATATCGGTCAATGGATTACGACTGATTCCGTTTTTAATCAAATCCCCGCTGATGTTACTCATATCAGGTTGGTGCGCGGTGAAGGCGGCGAGCAGCTAAATTTACTGGGCGTCATGGGCAAAATACAGTTGGAGGTTCTTTCCATAAAAAATGATTGAGCTGAATAATCTGACAAAAGATTTCGGAACAACACTGGCGGTGAACAATCTCAGTTTACATGTGGATGCCGGAGAAATTTATGGTTTTATCGGCCCCAACGGTGCGGGAAAAACCACCACGATCCGTATGATGGGCGGGATAATAGAACCCACCGCCGGAAGTATTATTATTGACGGTATCAACATGAGTAAAAATCCGGTTGCCGCCAAAAAGATTGTCGGTTTCGTGCCGGACAGACCTTTTCTTTACGAAAAACTCACAGGTATGGAATTTCTTAAATTTATTTCTGATTTATACGATGTTAATCCAGCCTGTCTTTCTCGCCGGGCGGAAGAACTTTTAAAACAATTCGCGCTTTGGGATTGGGCGGACGAAATCATTGAAGCTTACTCGCACGGCATGAAACAGAGGCTGATTATTGCCGCCGCATTAATACACGATCCCAGGGTTATGGTCATTGATGAACCAATGGTCGGCCTTGATCCTTCCGGCGTGCGAATGGTCAAGGATATTCTGAAAGGTATGGCCGCGCGAAACATTGCTATCTTTGTTTCCACTCATACTTTAAGTATTGCCGAAGATTTGTGCGACAGAATCGGGGTCATCCATAAAGGAATCCTGCTGGCGCAGGGAACTGTTGCTGAATTAAATTTCGCCGCGCAAACGGGTGAAGCCAAACTAGAAGAAGTATTTTTGACTTTAGTCCGGGAAGCATAAACATGAATAGCGCATTACCGATATTATTAAGGCCACGCCTGCTATCTTCCGTCAACAGCTTAAGGTTGGCCAATAAGAACAACCGCCGGATAAGGCTTTTAATGTTTGCTGCCATCGGAATAATTTTCTGGATCGGCGCTTTCGTTATCTTTTTCCGCGTTCTGACATATTTCCAGAGTGTTGAAGATTTCGGCGATATTCTGGCCATGAAGCTTCTTTCGATGATGATTATAACTTTCTTTACGCTTTTGCTTTTCAGCAGCATTATCAACAGTCTTTCGCATCTGTATTTGAGCCGTGATTTATCTCTAATACATTCGATGCCCGTGCCGGTTAAGGATATTTTTCTTTCCCGCTGGCTTGGCAGCGTCTTCGATTCCTCCTGGATGGTTGTGGCTTTCAGCCTTCCCGTGTTTTTATCTTATGGATTTGTTTATAAAGCCGATATTGCTTTTTATTTGATTGCCTTTGTCGCGATAATTTTTCTGTGCCTCATGGCCGGGGCTTTAAGCAGCATTTTAGTGATGCTGGGCGCAATTGTTCTGCCCGCGGGAAAAATACGGACACTTTTTGTTATTTTAGGGGTTGTACTGGCTATATTACTGGTCATTGTTTTAAGAATGATTAGGCCGGAACAATTAGTTAACCCCGACGCCTTTGCCTCGGTTGTCCTATATTTTAATTCCATACAAGCTCTCAACGAGCCACTTTTGCCTACCACATGGATAACTGATACAATAAGCTCTGCTCTGAACGGCAATTGGAAAAATTCTTTGTTTAATATGTCCCTGTCGGCAAGTTTTGTTTTCACCTTAATTTTTATTAGCGAATCACTCGCGAGGGTTTCTTATTTCCGCGGTTTTTCCCGCGCACAAACAACAGCAAAACGACTTTTCG
>Ga0154900_1043_pt2 | contig 14651 bp, 14 predicted proteins | sample Rifle2008BG19ft_FD_105872 | JGI IMG/M metagenome (GOLD analysis project Ga0154900, IMG submission 105872) | Deltaproteobacteria bacterium RBG_19FT_COMBO_43_11
GTTATAAATGCCCTTCGGCGTTTTTTAATTTTAATTTCTACCTTTTTTTACTTTTTCGAAGCGATAGTTTTTACGGGACGGCCTGATTCATTATATTTAATTGTAATATCAAATTTACCGTCATAATCCTTATCAATTTGCTCTTCATTTATGATTCCATATCGATAAAAAACTTTTTTCCAGACTTTCCCGGTTATCTCATGATAATAAACGGAGTCATAAATGACACCGTCTATGTAATTTTCAATGACATCTAGGTTTTTATCATGATTAAAATCAAATTCACCCCGTTGCACAATACCTTTCTGATAGAAATATTTCGCTTCAAAAGCACCATCGTAATTTTCATCTGCTACGCAACGATCAACGGCTTCTTCTTTATAAAACCATTTAGTGTCGATTTTTCCATCAAAGTTTCGGTCTTCTTCTGACCAGGATAATATTCCTTTCTCGTAATAATAAGTGATATCGTTTTTTCCGTCTTTATTTAAATCATTATACCCAATCCATGAAAAATTCTTTTGCCTATAGTTTTGAACTGCCTCATAAATATAATAGGCACATATACTGATTAATATACCAATAATGATTCCTCTTAAAACACCCTTGAGAGATTTCTTTTCTTCTGGCCGAGTAGAACGTGTATTTTCTTCAACTTCTTGATCTATATATTCACTTTCGGGCATATCAACTTTGCCTTGCTCTATTTGTTCCAGAATTTCTCTGGCCTTCTCAGCATCATTTTCGTCAACCTGAATTTCCACCGGCCCAAACAATGGATTAAAACCGGTGCCCAAACGGCCAGCCCCGTCCAAATCCTGCAAACCTTCTCCCTTAAAGTAATATGGAATGCCTTCAGATTGAAGTATTGATTTAGCAAACGCGAGAAAGCCGTAATCGCCAGTTTGATAGACAGTAATAAATTTTATTCTTTGCTGTTTTTCCACGTTCGAAACACCCTTCTTCAACGGGACTTTACGGGCTGAACATACGGCCTTGTTTTTTTCATATTTTTCGCCACAATTAGGACAAAACATCTGAGCCGCTAAATAAAAAACCGCCCGGATTTTGTAATAACTTTTGCCTAAGCTATCTCAGGAAAATATCACTGCGTTTTTATTTTGCCGAATTAATGTATTCGGTAATTTTTTCGGCGATGGTTTTTACCGTGCGTTCGAATTCCGCCACATCCTTATCCAAAAGCGTCATACGAAAACCAAGCAGGGGCGTAAAGAATGAAGTCAGCGGCACAACGCAAATACCAGTTGCCGCCAAAAGATAATAAACGAATCGTTTGTCGTGTTCGATGGTTTCTTTGGCTAAATTTTCCACAAATTGTTTTATTTCCCGCTTTTCAATACGAAGCTTCTGACGATTATTAAGAGCGGATTCATTGAAAACAACCGTCATGTAGAATGCGCCATTGGTTTTGTTCACCATTAGACAGGGAACATCTTTTAAAATATCGTAAGCGATATGGGAAAGCTTCTCATAATGCTTTTTGCGCTCATCCAAATAATTTTGATATTCAGGGTGTGTCATTATTTTGGGAATCGCGAGTTGCGGCAGTGTTGTCGAACAAACTTCCGACATTTTCTGGTGGAATATCGTGTTAATGAAGCGGGCGAAAATCGGATCTTTGTCGGCATTATAAACTTCTATCCAGCCGCAGCGCGAACCAGGCCAGGGCAATTCCTTGGAAATTCCTTTCATACTGATGGCCGGAACATCACCCACAATATCGGAGAGCGGCACGGTTTTTTTCCCGTTGTAAACAATATTAATGTAAGTTTCATCAAAGACAACAAAAAGGTCGTTATCTTTGGCAATCTGCACGATTTGCTTGAGCGTCTCCGCCGGATAAACAAATCCCGTGGGATTATCGGGATTGATGACCAGAATGCCGACAATGGATTTATGGCTTTTTACTTTTTGCTCCAGCTCCCGCATATCCGGAAACCAGTGGTTATAAGGATTCAAGCGATACGTGTTAGGTGGAAACGAAGCGTGCAGGACTTCCGCCATAAAGTGAGTGGAATATGTCGGCTCCGGCATAATCACGCGCGCGTCAACCTGAATGGAACTGTAAGCGCGGGCAATGGCATCGCCCAAACCGTTGAAGAAAATTATATCTTCCGGGGTAATTTGCACCTTCCCGCGTTTGTTGAGGCGGTCGGCAAGAAACTTTCGTGTTGTGTCCACGCCTTTCGTCGGCGAATAAGCGAAGGAGGCATCTTCTTTTATTATCTCGGTGAGAACTTCCTTCATCCAATCGGGGATTTTTTCGCCTTTCTGCACCGGATCGCCGATGTTTTCCCAGATAATATCCATGCCGTATTCTTTGAGCTTGTTGGCGATAAGCACGATATTACGGATTTCATAAGTCAGGCCGCTGCCGCCGCGGGCAATTTCAAAACGCATAAGTGATTTAACTCCTTACATATTATTGATTGATTCATAATACATATTTATTTAAATATCCAGATTTTTTTAAAAAAGCAATGGTATTAATCCCGTTTCGCTATGCTTACGGGATAATTCGACTTACCAATTCTGCTGCGCTACGTTTTCGGAATTGGAGTCTCACTAATTTTTTCAAAGACAAATTATTTTTTTCATGTTATCAAAGATGCGCGTTTTATTAATGTTCAACATGGGGAAGGCCTATGGAAAAAGAAAAGAGTTTTGCCGAGTTACTCGATGAAGCAACCATTACCCCCCGTCATTATTCTCCCGGGGAAAAAATCGATACAACTATCGTAAAAATAACTTCTGAATGGATATTCCTCGATTTGGGGGCAAAAAGCGAAGGTTATCTTGATAAAAAGGAGTTTCTGGACGAAGAGGGCAATCTCTCTGTTAAGGAAGGCGATTCCATTACGGCTTATTTTCTCTTCTCGAAGCACGGAGAAAAACTTTTCACCACCAAATTGTTGACGCGCAAGAGCGTGGACGACTATTTGCTTAATGCTTACAAACAACAAATTCCGCTGGAAGCGATCGTGGAGAAGGAAATCAAAGGCGGTTTCTCGGTTAAAATAAGCGCGAACGCGGAAGGCTTTTGCCCTTATTCGCAAATGGATACGAAAAAAATCGATGATGTCGCCGCTTATATCGGTAAAAAATTTAACTTTATAATTATCGAATACGCGGAAAATGGGCGCACCATAGTTCTTTCCCGCCGTCCCCTTCTCGAAAAAATCGAAAAGGAAAAAATCGCAGAGCTTAAAGTTTCTTTGCAAAAAGGTATGACTGTCTCTGGTGTAGTCAAGGCTGTCCGTGATTTCGGCGCTTTCGTGGATATCGGCGGAATGCAGGCCCTTCTGCCGGTTTCCGAAATGGCCTGGGGGAAAGTTCAGGATACCAAGGCGCTCTATTTACCGGGCGATAAAATAGAGGCAAAAATAATCAACCTTGATTGGGAAAACAACCGTGTTACTTTATCCGTCAAAGACACACTGGCTGATCCGTGGAAGGATGCCGCCGGTAAATATACTGAAGGAAGCACTCACATGGGAAAAGTATCGCGCCTGACGGATTTTGGCGCTTTTATTACTTTGGAAGACGGAGTGGATGGTCTTTTGCATATTTCTAAACTAGCCCGCGGCAAGAAGATTAAGCATTCGCGCGACGCTTTGTCCGCGGACGCGCAGGTGGAAGTAAGAGTTGAAAAAATTGATTTGCCCAATAAAAGAATCTCTCTTGATCTGGCTGGAAACGAAAATGCCGCGTCTGAAAAAAAAGAATTAAAAGACTATATGGCCAAGTCGCCGGAGATGATGGGTACTCTTGGCGATGTATTAAAAAAAGCCGGTAAAAAAAGCTAGCCTTCCAGCACAATCAAGGCATCGGCAACAACAGGCTTAGCCCCGCTGATGATAATGGGGTTCAAATCAATTTCGGCTATTTCCGGGTGCAGCAAGGAAATATTTCCTATCGTTTGAAGTATTTCGGATAGTTTATCCTTTTCTACCTGCGGCATACCCCGGTATTCATCCAGAAGTTTACGCGCACGGATATCGGCAAACATTTCTTTCGTATCGGCTGCGGTAAGAGGAGCCATGCGAATGGTTGCATCATGGTGAATCTCGGTAAAAACTCCACCCAAACCGAAAACCACGCACGCGCCGAATCCGGCAAAACGCGTCATACCGGCCAGAAATTCTCGGTTACCGGCAAGCATCTTCTGCACCAGCACCGGCACTTTTTCCCCCGCGGCTTTTTGAATATCTTTAAACGCTACTTTAAGTTTGGCCGCGCTTTCAATCTGCAAAGCGATAAGGCCCTTGCCGGATTTGTGCATAATTTGCCAGTGGCAGGCTTTCAGCGCCACCGGATAACCAATTTTGGTAGCGGCCTCAAGAGCTTCTTCTTGCGTTTTCACCAATTTTTCTTTGGTTACCGGCAAACCGTAAGCGGCAAGCAATTTTTTTGCTGTGTATTCATCAAGAGCCTTCTGGCCATTTTTTTTTGCCTGCTGGAGAATCCTTACGGCAAGCGGACTGATTTTGGGAAGAGGATTTTCTTTGCCGGGTTTGCGTTCCCTAATGAGCTTGTAATGATACAGGGCGCCCAGCGCGCGAGCGGTCTTTTCCGGAGAATGAAAAACCGGAATATTGTTTTCTTGAAAACCTTTGGTATAGGAATCTTCCTGACCGAAGAAACTGGAAATAATTAAGGGTATGTTATATTTGCGCGGCAGTTCAAACACTTCTTTAATTACAGGCTCAGAGAAACTTAAAAATTCTTCAAAGGAAGCCCCCTTGATATAATCAGAAACGTGGTTATAAATTTCGCGCAAGAAACCGGAGCGCATTATTCCATGCATGATTAAAGCGTCCACTTCCCCGCTTCTGATGATGATTTCCGGAATAGTTACGGCAAGCTTTTCCATACCCATGTGAAAAGTCAAATCCACCGGATTGGCCGAAGCCGCATGCGGTTGCAAGTATTTCCTGATTTCTTCTTGCAGGCCAGCGGAAAAACGGGGGACTTCCAATCCAACTAAATCGCACGTATAAGAAATAGATGATGACGGACCGCCGGAGTTGGTGATGACGGCGACACGCCTTCCCCGCGGGAGTGGTTGCGTGGCCAGTGTCCAGCCGTGATCGTAGAGATCTTCCACGGAGCCGACGCGGATGATGCCCGCTTGTTTGAAGATGCCGTCATAAAGAAAATCTGGTCCGGACAGGGCGCCGGTGTGGCTCATCCCGGCTCGGGCGCCGGATACGGAACCGCCGACATATTGCGCCAACACGGGTTTATGTGGAGTAACTTTGCGGGCAATTTCTATAAATCTTCGTCCGTCACGAATTCCTTCGATGTAAAGAATAATCGCTTTGGTTTGCTCATCTGCTCCCAAAAATTCCAAGGCATCCGCGATATCGATATTCGCCTCGTTGCCTAAACTGATAGCTTTGCTAAAGCGGATTCCTTTTTTTCTTAACATGGGCAAAACCTGTGTGACATAAGTGCCGCTCTGCGAAGCAAGTCCCAGCAGGCCGGGGTTGGGCGGGAAAGGATAAACAGTGGTATTCAAACAAATCTGGCTATTGATGACGCCCAGACAATTGGGGCCGACAAAACGTATTCCATAACGGCGAGCAACTTCATTGAGCTTATTTTCCATATCCTGACCGGCGTCTCCCGTTTCCCTGAAACCGGCGGTAACGACAATCGCTCTTTTCGTGCCGATTTTGCCAAAATCTTCCAGAAGGGAAAGCACAGCTTTTATGGGAACTATCAACAAGGCCAGATCAGGAACCTCGGGTAAATCCTGCGGCGTGGCATAAGCCGTAATCCCTAGAATTGTTTTTTCCGTGGGATGAACAAAATAAAGTTTACCCGCGTAGCCGTCTTTGAGCAAACTCAACGATTGAATTGTCCCCATCTTGGTTGGCGTATTGCTTGCTCCCGCCACAGCTATAGATTTGGGATTCATCAGCAATTGCAAAGGATTTTCAGACATCATACTCTCCGTGAAATAAAAAATTGTGCAGAAATACGACCGGCAATACAAAAATAAATAACCGCGCCTGTCAAGTTAAATAATAATCAGTACCTTGTTTGCCATTCCGACGTGTGCCCTATAGGGTATGAATCCGCTGGAGGCGGGGTAAGGAATCTTAAAACCATGCATTTATTAAAAACCTGTATAAACATTATTTAAAATTACGCCTTGATATGTTGCCGCACAAGTGCTACACTTGTAATCAAGGAAAAGGAGGTTATCAAAATGCCTGTCAAAAATCCGCGCGTCAGTGTTGTTATTGAACCTAAATTATACGATATTATACAGGAAATGTCGGTAAAAGAAGGTTTATCAATGTCTACGTTTACGCGTGACCTTATTCGGGAAGCAATTGAATTGCGTGAAGATATAGTTCTCGCCCAAATTGCTGCGAAAAGAGAAAAAAGCTTCGAGAGCAAGAAAGCCTTGACACATAAAGAAGTATGGAAATAGTTCATGGAATTTACAATCTTTTATCATCCTGATGTAAGAGATGTAGATTTGCCGCTTTTAGATAATAAAATCAAGGCACGCATACGCAGGGCAATCGAAGAACGCCTGCGGACCCAACCGCAAAATTATGGAACGCCGCTGAGAAAAACATTGAAGGGATATTGGAAATTGCGTGTCGGGGATTACCGCATAGTATTTAAAATCAGCGGACATGAAGTTTTGGTATTAGCCATTTGTCATCGCCGCAATGTCTACCCAAAAATAGAAAAAAGAAAACTACAGTAAAAAATCTGGAATGTTCCAATTACCAGACCACGGGTATCTACGATACCCTCCGCTTTGCGGAATGGTTCAACTTACAGATTTCAATGCACTTCGTTTTTGAAATCTGAGTTTCATTATCCCCATGTGCTTCGCTCAGGGGATCAATTCAGCTTGCGCTTCAAACTGCGCTTCACTTGTTTTACCACGGCGTTACGCGCCTGGCATAATTCGTCCAGCAAGCTTCAGTTCACTTTGTTTCTGAAGCTTGGGTCTCATTATCAGCGAGCTTCATTGATGACTACATTGGCAAATAATTGTGGCGGTTGCGCACACAACCGCGGCCTAAACCACGCCCTGAAAGGGCGTGCCGTCTGGTGGTTCTGGGCGCGGCTTGCCGGGTGGACACCCTAAACAACCGTAAGCAGCATATAGGCTGCGGAAAATCTACCGCTTTCGGGAATGTAGCAAAGTATCTTCTGGCCTTCTTTTAATTTATCCGAATGAAACAGCTCTTCCATCATCACATAAATAGAAGCGGCGCCGGTGTTGCCTTTGTAGGTCAGGTTGGTAAACCATTTTTCGTAAGGTATTTTAAAATTGATGCCCGCCATCGCGTCATGAATTTTATCGCGGAAATATTCCGATGAATAATGCGGTAAAAACCAATCGATCTCTTCCGGTTTAATCTTTCTTTTTTTCACAGCGCGCCCCAGCGCCTGATCCACGGTAATGCGCACAACATGCTCGCCCAGAAGCTCGGTATCCTGTTTGAGCGCGAAATAATTACTAGCTAAAGCCTCTTCCAGAGAATCGAGCTCGCGCCAGCATACAACAGAGCCGTCTTTTTGCTTTACGGCACCCGCATACATACAGACATCCATTTGTCCGGCGTAAGAAATATGCTCGATCCAATCGACGCGCAAAGATTTCCTGCCCGCATTTTTTTTGCCGGTCATAAAGACGGCGCCCGCGGCATCCGAGAGCATCCAGCGCAGGAAATCTGATTCAAAGGTAAGGACAGGATGCTTTTTAAAATCTGGATCGCCTTTTAGATGCTCAAAAAAATTGGCGCGTATCAGCGATGAGGCTAGCTCCGAACCTGTTGCCACAGCGTTATCACTCAATTGCAGGGCGACATTGGCATACGCGGCCTTAAAGGAAGTAATGCCGGAAAGGCAAATGCCGGACGTGGAAATGACTTCGCAGGGCCCAATGCCCAACTCTCCTGCCACCATCAGCCCGTGGCCGGGCGCAATGACATCCGCGATGGTCGTGCCGCAGCAAAGGCACTCGATATCGTTTATTGAAAAACCTTCATAAGGTTTTAATCTTTTGACTGCCTCCGCCGTAAGCCCGGCGTTAGTATAATTGAGCTTCCCCGTTTTCCGGTCAATCGCGTAATAGCGTTTTTGTATCCCGTTGTTTTTGAGCACCATGGATTTTATGCGGGAGCGATTGCCATGAACCTTTCCCAAAACATCTTCAATCTCTTCGTTTCCCACCGGCTCGTTGGGAAGAAAAGCGGCAACATCATTAATATAAACTGGCACTAATTTTCCTCCGTTACTGTGGTCTGTGCGGCTTATCATGAAGCCTTTTTACCAGATCGGCAAAAGTTTTGTAAAATAAATCTTCCGGCATTTTCGTGGCCGTAACCGCGTTGGTAAAAGTGTAATAATCCAAATCGGAAATGATTATATCCTTTTCCATTTTTTTGTAAAGCGGCGTTCCTGGAATGGGCGTCAAAATGGATATTACCGGAATTTCGATTTTGTTGGCAATAATAAAATCATCCAATTTTTCGAAATCGGCTTCGTCGTCTTCGGGTGAAGCGATGAAATCGCCCACAATGACGATGCCCAGGTCGTGCAAAATGTCTATCGCCTCGTGAATTACATGCCCCTGATACTTTTTATTGTAGGCGGCAAGGCGCTCGTCTTGAACGTCTTCAAAGCCGACCACCACGGCATAGAGCCCCGCCTCTTTCCAGTTTTTCATCAGCGCCGGATGCTTGACAATCGTATCGGCGCGGACATCGGCAAAGAATTTTTTCTTAATCCCCGCCCGCATGATTTTTTCATAGAGGTCTTGCGAATGCGCCGGATTACCGAAAGTGTTGGCATCCACCATGCGAATGAAAGGAATTTCATCAAGCAGTTGAATATCCCGGACAACGGCGTCGACGGAGTAATTCAGGTATTTTCCGCCCGCCATCCGCGGAATCGCGCAAAAAGAACACTTGTGCGTGCAGCCATAAGCGCTGATGACAAAACCCATCGCCAAACCCAACTGCTCCAGAAAATACTGATGGCGGTATTTGGCGACCAGATCATAGCGCGGCGGGACGCTATCCATCATATCGCTGTTATCATAATTTCTGACCACATAAGCCAAGGGTTTTCCCGGCGAAGTCCTGGCGATACCGGCAATGCCTTTCGCGTTTTCGCCGTCAGCCAAACGGCTGATCAATTCGCTGAAACTTTTTTTACCCAAACCGATAACGATATAATCGAATTCAGCACGGTTAAAGTAGGCGGGATCATAAGTGGCACAATTGCCGCCGATGACAATTACGAGATTGCTTTTCTCTTTTATTTTCCCTGCATAGCGGATAACGGTATTGGCCTCGCAGGTTACGGCCGTGAAACCGACCACGTCGGGTTGAAATTGATCGAAAGCCGGCCAGAAAGCCTCTTCGCTTTCGCACTTTAAATCAAAAATCATTACATCATGCTCTTGCAAAGGTCCGGCCAGAACTTCCAGGCTGAAAGGTTCCCCCTTGAAAAGCTGCTTAAGCGAGGTAATTCCGTATTCCTCCTCCGGAATACTGCGGCCGCAGTTGGGAGGATTAACCAGCATGATTTTCATTTTACGTTTTGCCATAAACTAACTTACAATCCGCTTCAAAATTTAGCTGATCACGGGTATTCTTGATACCCTCCGCTCGGGCGGGATTAATTCCACTTACAAATTTCAACTTGTGACCTTTAGGTTATGCGCTTCGCTTTTGAAATCTGAGTTTCATTAAAAAAAGCCCTCTTTATTAGGGAGGGCCTGCATTTTCATGGTGGGTCAGGGCAGAATTGAACTGCCGACACTCGGATTTTCAGTCCGATGCTCTACCGACTGAGCTACCGACCCGCAGAATTGAACTATCCTGTAAAAGGCTGAAATCGTCTATAAAATAAGATTTCTTTTGTCAAGGCATTTTTTCCCGCGCGCGCCCTTCTTCTTCCCTATTAACCGTTTTTTTCCGGCATCTTGTCCGCCTGTTTATTTTGCTCCTTAATTTCTTCAGGTTGTTGTGTCGAATATCGCGCCTCCGGCGAAACCATTAGACTATCGGGAAGGGAAATGCCGGCGGTTTGACTTTGTTCCTCCCGGATAATAACAACCGTTCCGGCGATTTTATCGTGCCAGCCCTGCTTTCTTTTATCAAAAGCAGCCCAGATAAAGCCCAGATTAAGTATCGCGCCGGAAACCAGATAACCGACCGCTCTTAAAAAAGCGGTGCCGAAAGATAGCGGCGTCCCATCATCATTAATAACCTGTAAACCCAAAAGCATCTTTCCCGGTGTGCGGCCTGTTGTACCGTGAAAATAAGTAAAATAGCCGATGGTCAGCACCAAAAAAAACAGCCAGATAAAAATAACTGCAGAAGATATTTTTGTGGGATCGGCCAAATCGGCAATCCAGCCACTTTCCTCGCCGGATGCCGCACCGATGAAAAAAGCCATCATCGCGATCAGAAATAAAACAAAGAATACGATACAGATAATAGTGTTGTCGATTAGATACGCTACCAGGCGCCGCCAAAAACCGGCAAATTTATAAATGGGCATTTTTTACCTCCTGAAAGTTACTGAAGATTCCTTTTTCATATTGAATGATGGAAATTATCGCCGCCGCCGCTGTTTCGACTTTTAAAATTTGCCTGCCGAGACTAACGGACTGAAAACCGGCCTTTGTTGCCAACATCACTTCGTCTTTGGAAAAACCGCCTTCCGGCCCGACAATAATAAAAAAATCCCTGAAGGCGTCAAGCTTTTTATCGGTGAGCATATCCTTGATACTTCTTCGCGCTTCTTCCTCCCAGAAAATCATTTTGAGGGATTTTTCTCCGGCCGCCTCCAGCAGGGAAGCAAAGGACTCCAGCGCGGCAACTCGTGTTATCCGGCTTGCGCGGCTGCACCGCGAAGATTCCCGAGCGATTTTTTGCCAGCGTGAGACTTTCAGGAGAGCTTTATCTGCGGCAATCCGGCTGACCGAGCGCTTGGCCATAAAAGGAACAATTAAATCTACTCCCAGTTCGGCGGAGCTCTTTACAATCAAATCCATTTTCGCCGCTTTCGGAACAGCTTGCGCCAGAGTGACGCAGATTTTATTTTCCGCCTGGGGAATTTTTTTCCCCAGCTTCACATCAACCGCGCAGGGGGAAAATTTTTGAATAACCGCTTCAAACTCATGACCGAAACCGTCAAAGAGAATAATCTTGTCATTTTGCTTCAGGCGCAGGACCATTTTTAAATATCGTAGATTATCCGCTTCCAGAGCGCATGTTGTTCTGTCTTGCAGGCTTTCGGGACTATATATGTGGGGAATGGTCAAAACTTTTTTTCCTTAATTCGTCATTGCGAGATACCTTATTAAGGCAGCGAAGCAATCCTAAAATAATAAATGGAGACAATGAGATTGCCGCGGGCTACGCCCTCGCAAAGACATTATAACATAGTCTCACGCGCCAAGCTATGCACTCGCGGCGGTTTTTTTCAGCACGTAGCAAACCCATTCTTTTTCCGTGATTACTTTGCTTCGAGTAAACGCTGCAGTGCTAAAATTTTCTTCGATGCTTGAAGTATCCTGTTCGATAATACCGGAAATAATCATGTATCCGTCCTCGACAAGCAATTGTGTCAGGTGACGGCGGAGCTCCAAAAGCAATTTGGCGGTGAGGTTCGCGATAATTAAATTGCGCGGTTCATTGATGGATGTAACATCGCGATTAAGAATTTTTACACACTCGTCAACATGATTAATTGCCGCGTTCTCGCGGGCTATTTCCACGGCTTTTTTATCAATATCCACGCCGATAACGTCCTCGGCACCGAGCTTCGCGGCGGTAATCCCTAAGATTCCCGTGCCGCAGCCGACGTCCAGCACCTTCCACGATTTAATCGAGCGGTCTTTCATAATAATATCTTCAATTGCCTGGAGGCACATCCTGGTAGAGGCGTGCTGGCCGGTGCCGAAAGCCATGCCCGGATCGATTTCAATTACAATATCACGGCTGGACGGAGAATATCTTTCCCATGTCGGCTTGACGATGATATTACTGCTTACCCTTATGGGCTTGAAATATTTTTTCCACTGCTCGCCCCAATCCGGATCGGTAATATCTTCCGTTTTCAACGATAGGTTTTTGCCAGCAGGGAATATCTCCTTGAGGCTATCCAGATATTTTAGCACGGCCAGAATTCTTTTTTCAGCACGTAAATCCTGCGGAAAATAGGCCTGAATTGTTTCTATATCCGTGGCCGCGGGAAAATCTCCTGCAACTTGCGGCTCAAGTGTTTCCTGAAATACGCCCTGAGCGCCTGTTTCGGTAAGAAAATTACCCAACGCGTCCATAAGCTCCGCGGGCGCCGCTATTTCCATTTTCAGCCATTTTTCCGGTTCTTTTTTTGCCATGAAAAATCCTTTGCCCTGTTGTCTGTGATATAGCTTGTTTTCGGCAATAATTCAAGCGGGCTGAATGCTGAAGGAATTGTATATTGCCGCCGGAAAAGCAATTTTCCGCGGTTGTTTTAAGCAAATCGCCTTGCTTGAATTTTACCCCCCTTCGTGATAGTTTTCAAAAACTGATCGTGCTTTGGTTCCCGCGGCGCGAAAGAAAGGAAAACATTGAAATATTATCCAGTTTTTTGGAATATAGCCGGCAAAAAATGCGTTGTCGTAGGCGGCGGTGAAGTCGCGGAAAGAAAAGTCAAACGCCTTCTGGATTGCGGCGCAAAAGTTTCCGTCATCAGCTCCCAATTGACGCCGGAACTTGCCCGGCTCACCGAAAAAAAAATCATCAGCCACATTGCCCGAGAATACTCCGGTGAACAAATCTATGGCGCCGCCCTGGTCATCGGTGCGACAGACGATGAAAAGACCAACGCGGCAATATCCAATGACGCGCGCAATAAAGGCATCCCCGTAAATATTGTTGATGATCCGCAGAAATGCGATTTTATTCTGCCCGCGCTTGTGCAGCGGGGAGATCTGGCAATTGCCATCGGCACCGGCGGCAAAAGCCCGGCGCTGGCGCGTCGCCTGCGCGAAGAGCTGGAAGCCGACTACGGCGAAGAATATAAAATCCTGCTCAATATTTTAGGAAGCTTGCGAGAAAAAATGACGAAAAAATCCAATATCGGCCAGGATTGGTTTACGTCTCTGATGGCGGCGGGCATACTGGATATTATCCGGCAAAAGAATTGGGGAAAGGTCAAAGAAATCGTAAAGAAAAAAACCGGCGAGGAGGTGGAAATTGAACTTGATTAGCCTGGAGCTGGGATTATTCATGATCGCGTTAGTTTTTTGCGCGTTAAGTACTATCGGTTATTTACTTTCGCTGGTGATTAAAAAAGTTGCGCTGGCCAAAATATCCACATGGATTCTGACGGCAAGTTTTATTTTTTTAACAATGAATTTACTGCTGGCAGCAATCAATGCCGCCGGATTGGTCAACCTCGGTTCGCGCGCGTTCTTTTCTTTTTGCGCGTGGGCGGCAAGCGGAGTTTATCTCGTGCTGCAATTCAAAACGAAAACAAGATTGCTGGGTGCTTTCATCGCGCCCTTCATTCTATTGCTTGGTATTGCAGCCGCCGGACAGGAAACAAACAAATCCCTGCTGCCGGATAATTTGCAAAGCTGGTTCGCCATTGTGCACTTGATTTTGGTAATTGTGGGAGAAGCGCTGTTTGTAGTGGCTTCTTGCGCGGGAGCAATGTTTGTCATACAGAATGGTTTGCTCAAACATAAAAAACTCAACCGCATGAGCAGATTGCTGCCGCCGTTGAACGATCTGGATCGAATTAACCACATTTGCTTGCTTTGGGGATTCCCCCTTTTAACCGTAGGTATAATTGCCGGAACTGTTTTTGCCGGTTTTGCCTGGAAGTCCGGCTGGCCGGCGGATCCAAAAATTGTTTGGACTTTCGCCGTCTGGATTATATACGGATTTCTTCTGCATCAGCGTCTCGTCATCGGCTGGAAAGGCTTTCGGATGGCTGTAGTTTCTTGCGCTGTCTTCATTCTTTTCTTGTTGTCTTATATCGGCGTGAGATTTTGTTTTACAACTTTGCATGATTTTATTTAAAAAATGATTTTATTATTAGGCGTAAATCATAAAACAGCGCCGCTCGCTGTTCGGGAAAAAATATTTGCCGGTTGTCAGGAAGAAAATAATTTACTGCCTGAGCTTCTGGCCGTTGATGGCGTGCAGGAAATTTTGTATCTTTCCACCTGTAACCGGATTGAACTGGTTGCTTCCATCGCCGGCGCGCAAAATACCGTCCAGGCGCTTAAATCCTTTTTGGCGCAAACCAGCGGCCTGACTGGTGAAGAGGCTGACGGTTGCTTTTATATTTATCGCGATGAAGAAGCGGTACAGCATCTTTTTCGGGTGACATCCAGCCTCGATTCACTGGTTATGGGGGAGGCGCAAATTCTCGGCCAGGTCAAAGACGCCTACCGTCAGGCGCTGGCGCGAAACGCCACCGGTCTTGTGCTCAATCGTCTGCTGCATCGCTCATTTCGGACGGCAAAACGCGTGCGGACAGAAACGGCTATCGCCGCAAATCCTGTTTCGGTAAGCTTTGCTGCGGTAGAACTCGCCAAAAAAATATTCGGCTCGCTTGAAGACAAAAAGATTTTATTA
>Ga0154900_1124_pt5 | contig 13915 bp, 32 predicted proteins | sample Rifle2008BG19ft_FD_105872 | JGI IMG/M metagenome (GOLD analysis project Ga0154900, IMG submission 105872) | Deltaproteobacteria bacterium RBG_19FT_COMBO_43_11
AAACAGTGATTTACCTGAGCCTTTAATTATTTTTACGCGGCTTTCGTAATCAGCCAATCTGACAAGATCGAGTTTCATGCTGCTGCCCTCGCTTGTTGAATTTTTTCTAATCGATATTCAACTATGCCGCCAATTAAGTCATGCCCGACAACCGTCCAACCGTAAGGTTCAAGCAGTTCGCGGAGTGTTGCAATTCTGCGCGTATGGGATAAAAACCTTAATTCCGGATTATCCCGCATCTGAACGTTTGTCACCGGTCCAATAAGCAATTGCTCATATAGGCGCCTATCTTGACTTTTCTTACTGCGCCGCCCTTTGGGGAATAATTCAGCCGGTGTCGGCAGGTCAAATTTTAAAAACCCTGTTTGGTTATCCATTATTTCCCCGCATCCGCTGTGATCATAAATGATTTTTTTTCTAGCGATTCGTAAAGAGTTTGGCCATCAGTAACCTTTAAATAAGACATGAAGATTTCTTTAATATCCACCATGCCTATTTCGATTAACGCCATTTGCGCCTGTACCCAGCGGAGTAATTGTCGCCATGCTACACGCCGCGCTTGATCTGGGTTGCATAAGTGCCGCGGTGTTCTTCGGTCATTATTCATCGCGTCTAAAACTGGTTCCCATCGTGCCGGAAGTTTAAAAGGAAGTCTTTTTGCACCCACCATGATTATAAAAGAAATGCCGGTAATAGAACCTTCGTCATATTCAAACTGGATATACTTAACCATGTTTGAGCGCGAAAGAATTATGGATATTTCGCTGGCGGTCTTTTCCGCACTGATCCCTGTCGAGGCCATAAAAATCATTTTCTTTTCCCTTTGCGTCTGTCCTTTTTTACCTTGTCGCCCTCTTTTTTCCCGCGCTCCCATTCTCTTGTCCGGGCAGGTGTGGAGAACAAAGCGAAATCACAGTTAGCAAGGCTCGCTCCATTGACCGCACAATCAAAACCCATTTCATAAGGTGTCGGCTTCATATTCCACTCCCATTTTCACAAACATAATCTTTGCATCCAAAATGATCTCTTGCGCACCGTGAACAAAAAAACTCCCCGCAAAAAAAACACCGAAACACAAATCCAAAAACACTCGCGTGACCGCATCGACAAGTTACTTTCTTAGAGAACATCGCCTCTCTTAACTGCCTGTAAACCACTTTCAGATGTTTCTCTTTATTCGGGTATGTAATTTGCTGGCAGGTACTCATTGGAACATCCTCACAATGGCAAAAGCGAAATACCCGGCCGCAAAAGCTAAAAAAAAGCGGATAGGTTTTTCAAGTTTAGTTTCAATCCGATCAACCCAATCCTCAACCCGGCCACTTTCAACAAACCTCGTCAATGTTTTCATCATGCCCTCTATTTGTAACGGCGCCGATCTCTACGGGATTTAATATATTCTCCTCCAAGCAATATTTTATCTTCCCCTCAACCGACTACCGCTACTTTTCTGCCTCCGTTCATCCCGGATCAATTTCTGCCGGTACACGATCTGCCGTTTATCTTGCGATTCTATGGGAGAGGCCCTCAAGCCGTCGTCGCGCATGATCGCGTGATTCGTACAGCCAAGTGGAACGGTGTTACCATTGTTTAAGAGTTAAACTATTTCCTTTCCAAATTTATCAACTTCACGTAAAACCTTCCCCTCACGGAAGGCGATTTTATGGGGATATTGCGCTTGCGGCCATTCATAAAGATCAGTAATTTGTATTTGAACGGCGATATATTTATCGTCTTTTTTCTCGTTCCTGAACTCATCACAAAAATATGGACGAGAGCAGGCGTGAAATTTCCCCGCGCCACACTCGTTTAGTTTTGGTTCCCAATGAGGGTGTGTTATGGTTGAACCAACAAGCCAAAGGGTTTCGTTTGGTGTGTTCTCTTGTGTTTTAAAATCACTTGAAGTTCTTTTATAAAGAATTACCGATTTATTTTTAACATCAACACTTTCACGTTCTAAATATTTATCTTGGGGTTTGAACCGTTGGACGTGGCAAGTCTTTTCCTTTTTGATTTTAATTTTAAGATCAAAGGGAAGCATGGCCACGGCAAACCCGCGTAAAACCATACTTGCACAAAAACCAATATTGGTTATTACAGAATGGTTGCTGGCTTCGTTATGAACCTGCGAGGATTCCCAGGCTTCGTTATGAACCTGCGAGGATTCCCAGGCTACGTTCTTAACCTGCGAGGATGCCCAGGCTACGTTATGAACCTGCGAGGATGCCCTGGCTACGTTATGAACCTGCGAGACTTCCCTGGCTTCGTTATGAACCTGCGAGGATTCCCTGGCTTCGTTATGAACCTGCGAGGATTCCCTGGCTTCGTTATGAACCTGCGAGGATTCCCAGGCTCTTATATATCGGCCGTTCCACGAACTATCAATTTCACCTTCCAGCCGTAAAATACCGTAAACATCAAGAATACAATTAATTTTTATTTTTGAACTTTTAAAAATTACTTCTTCATCGGGTTTAACTTCTTTGATTTTGTCAAAATCGGCCTGACTGGTGATGATTTTTGTTTTCACAACTTGCCCTCCTGTTTTCATGATTGCTAGTGCGACTATTATACATCTATGAATAATTATGTCAAGAGAAATTTATTCATATAAGAATATTTTTCTTGCAATAAGATAAATAGGGGTGTAAAATAGGGGAAAAGGCTAGAAAATAGAGGGATTTAACGAAAAGATTGACTTATTTAAGGAGGTTATAGCAATGAAAAAGGAGACACTATTTATCAGGAAAATCTTTAAACATGCAATTATCAAAAGGTTTGTTTTTAGACGTAGGGTCTTTTTTTATCTTCATGTTCTCTTTCTGCACCTTGAGAAGTTGTCGCTTCAATGCCGCATTCTGTTTTCCCAATGCCACATTCTTTTTCTTGAGACTAGCAATAGTGTCTACTTCTTTTTTCTTTCTCTTTACTATTTTACTTTTCATGGAATTATTCTCCTTCGGGATGATGAAGATGATGAATGGCGGTATTATTAATCGCACTTTCTTATACAACGATCATAATCATCCATGCAATTTTCAACACAGCTATTAACTATTAAATCACTACCCGCACTGCTCCGCAAAAGATTGCAATTACGTTTGCATTGATTAAGATCATCACGGCAAAAATCTCTGCAAGCGGAACCACTAAATGCAACAACAATTTGCCCTTCGGTCTGGGATTCAACTTTTTCTCTGGCGAAAACAGAAACTGCAACAAAAAGAATAAAAAACACGAAAACAATCTTTTTCATAATATCCTCCTGTAAGATTTTAAGTTTTTTCATCGTCTCGGACGATTTTACCGTTTCGATAAATAACCGCATCCGCCTTATCTTGGAAACCAATACCGGAAGATAAGTGTTCCATTAGAGGTTTAATATCAACAACTTTCCCAATTACCCGAAAATCAATACGGCTATCTTTTGGAATAGTAATCGTCTCATATTTATTATTCATAGGCACGAGTCTAATTTCTTTTTCTCCATCGTAGAATAATTTAATTGACACATTACCGTTCACCCAAACTACGCAAGGGAATCCATTATCACACCGGATACCGGGGTCAACAATAGCAATATCTCCAGGCATAAATCTTGGGAGCATACTGTCACCTTCTATCCGCAAACCAAATGCTCTATCGCTGGTCTTCACGTTTGAAAAAACCGGATCGCCTTCACCTGAAACACCCGCTGGCCAGGAATCAACCGCATCAGCAAACGCCCCGGCATGAACCCACGATACTACCGGAATTGGTTTATTGAGGCGGGCAGGGGGCGAGAGATATTCTGTGTTATCCAGATTAAGAACGCGGATCAGACTATTTTTTATTTCTTCAGTTAAGTTTGTTTGAGTATTGTTTTCTATTCTCGAAACGCTCCCTTGCGTAATATTGGCCTTGTCAGCCAGTTCGGTTTGGGACCAACCTTTTTTAATTCGAGCATCCCTTACTGTTTTGCCAAAATTATTATTCATAAATGTATTGACATCTTGATATTCATTAATGTATAATTACTCCCCATGAACGATTTAGCTAAATATCTTGAAAAAAATAAAATATCTGACAGTGCTTTTGCGCGTTTGTCAAAACTGAAGCAACCTACCGTCTGGCGCATAAAAAACAACAAAGTAAAACGGGTTTCTCCCGATTCTGCCCTTGCCATTGAACAGGCAACTGGCGGCGCTGTAACACTTCGGGAGCTTCTTTTTCCCGGCCAGCGGGGCAAAAGTAAAGGGCAGGGGGCACCGATACCATAAAGGCGCTAGCTTTCCCCAAAGTGTAAAACCCTGCCTTTTTTATAAAGATTTTTTGATTTAATATCAATCTGTTTTTTGAGGTCTGATCCATGCTTCAATTTCCTTTTTTTGATTACACTTTAGCCTGTTTTAAAATTCCAGACAAACGCAATGAAATTAACAACATTGCGCCTTTCGTTATTAGACGTAAATTGCAAACCAAAATTCTAAACCAAAATTCGTTTTAGGGAGGTTCTATGTCAGGGGAAACATACGGGGAAATGTTGGATAAATTGGTTGACCGAATGGCAAAATTTGATGAACGCGCAGACATTTTTCGGCGCAACGACATACCCAAAGGCCATTTCTACAATGTCATAAATCCCAATCGGCAGACCTCAACCGGCAATCCTTTTTACTCGCCGATTGAGTGGTTGGTAAAACTCACCCGCGATGCAAAAGATTATTGCATGATTAAAAAGGTCGCAAAAGATTGTGGAGGGCTTTTTATCGGCCCGGACGATGTGAAGGATCTGAATGAGGCCGCCCCAGAAAAGGCATTAACTGTAATTCAAAAGATTATCGGAATTGTGCAAAAATGATTGTTTCTGATGAATATCTCTTGGGAGTATTCCGCGAAATTGTCGGACTCCGGGCAAGATGGAAGTGCGAATTTCCCGGTTGTCCGATGTTCGGCAAGGATCTGAACCCGCACCATTATTTCTCGCGGGATAATCATTCTGTAAGATATAACCCCGATAACGGCCTCTGGCTCTGCACCCCTCATCACAATGGCGATCTTCTTTCCGCGCACAAAAGCCCAGATCAATTTATTTCAATAATTATTTTATATGAAGTGAGAACTCAGGAATGGTTAGACGATTTAATTATCCGGAAAAATCAGATTGTACCATTCAATAACGGTTTCCGGTGCGACTGGAAAGAAAAATTACAGGAAATGAGGTTAGCCGCGTGAAAAAAATTAGTTCGTATATTTTTAAAAAGAATAAACGGGAAATAGCAACATACTACCTAACAAAAAAAGATTTGCGCCAGAAAAAAATTAATATCAATGATGCTATTTGTCTCGTCCTGGACGCTCAAAATAAAAGGAAGGCTCATTCTTTTTATTTTCGTCCGGATGAGGCATTGCTTGTGGCGGTATTACTCACCGAGACTGTCCGTAGATCAACAAAAAAATACAGTTTAGGGGAAATTAAATGACCGAAATGACGAGAAAAAAATATTGGCTTACTCCTCTTGATATCTTTGCATCGCTAGATACAGAATTTTATTTTGATTTTGATCCCTGTCCTTATCCGCGACCGGAAAACTTTAATGGGCTTATAACCCCTTGGGGCACATCAAATTATGTCAACCCGCCATTTCGACGATCAGACGGGGCCTTCGGGGGGGGGGCCAACTGCGTTTGTCCGTAAAGCCATTGCGGAACAGCAGTTGGGGAATACATCAGTAATTGTGCTGTCCACGATGTCTTTTATCAACCTGCTTTTAGAAGCAGGAGCGGAATTAAGAGCGATGGGGCGTATCCCTTGGATTGAGACAATGACCGGGAAGCCATGCAAAAATTCATCGTGCGTAACGGCATTTATTTTGCGGGGGAAAAAATGATTCTTCGGTTCGGTATTCATAAAGGAAAGCGCCTTGAAGACATCCCGGAAGATTATTTGATGTGGCTGGCAAAACCAAAATACTCAGGGAAGTTTTATAAAAGCCTGCATTCGACAGATTTAAAGTGGAGAGTACCCCTTGAGATAAAAACTGAAGCGCGGCGGATATTAGAAGAACGCGGCTGGAAATTAATTGGCGAACGGTGGGAAAAGTGAACCAGTATTTTACAGATCTATTTTTTAACTTACTTGCCTTTGCTTTATGTGTGGCGTTTTTGTCAAACTTCGGAGGATAGAATGAGAAATTTAGGATTTATTTTAATGATTGTGGCACTGCTTTTATTTTTCTTTGTGGTTATTACCTTCCCGTTTTACCTGGAAAAGAAAAGCCTCTATACTTTTTTAAGTGCCGTAAGCGCGACGCTCGGTCTTGTTGGCGCGATTTTATCCGTTAAAGGGGAAGAATAATCATGGCCTTTGTTGATTATGATACAGCTACGTGGAATAGCCCAGAGTTTCGCAAATTTAGCCCAGAGGGTAAACTCTTATTAATTTATTTATTCACGAATGATGCAAAGAGCATCACTGGCATATATAAAATTGATTTTGATAAAATGTCATTCGATACTGGCATAAAAGTACAAAAAATTGCAAAAATCATCGAAGAATTAAAAAATGAAGTAATGTATGATTATGACAAAGGAATTGTATGGATTATAGCCCATACTCGTAAGCAGTTTTGCCGCACACCTAAAATTTCAGACCGAATCATCAAGGGTATTGAGAATAATTTAACCGCTTTACGTGGTCACTCATTTGTCGGTTTATTCCTTAAGGAGTATGCCTACTTATCCTTATTTAGTGGCGCGCCTTATCCATACCCCTTACATACCCTTTCCAAAGGGTTAACATACCCTTCAGGTGAGGGTGGAGGTGAGGGTAAGGGTATTAAGAATCTAAGTGGAAGCGCGTTTTTGAAATTTTGGGATGCCTACCCAAAAAAGAAATCTAAAGGTCAAGCCGAGAAAGCCTTTTTTAAAATCAATCCTGACGAGCAACTCTTAGCGATTATGATCGCCAAAATAGAGTGGGCCAAGAAATTAGAAGATTGGGTTAAAGAAAAAGGGAAATATATTCCTCACCCGGCAACGTGGTTGAATGCGCGAGGATGGGAAGATGAGGAAACCACAGCGGGGCCAGCACCACAGCCATCGCTGTATGTTATTTGTGAAAAGTGCGGTGCAGAGGCATTTAAAGATAATTTTATTGAAGAAGGTGGTGAAAAATATTGCCCGAAATGCCCAAGGATAGCGGAACGCGGCAAAGCGGAAGCGAAGAAACAGTATGAGAAAATAGGTAATTTAATAAAAACCATCGGTAAAGATATGCCGGCGACGCATTAAGGCGAGGAGGAAAGTAAAGTGGATCATAAATTAGCAATACATTCAGCGAGCCAAGCTTTAAAAGAATCAAGAAAAACGTTCTCTGGTTTTGCTGAACGATTAAAATTAACACAGCGCATTTTAATTTATCAAACGGAGTTGCTGGAAATTATCGCAAAAAAGGATGAACGGCGCATCACAATAATTAAGCGTAAAAAGACGGCATGGCAAATCCATGTTGGAAAGACGTTGAAGCGCGGTGGCTCGATGAAGTTAGCAGCCGATACATGGAAGGATCGCCGTAAATAATGGGACCCACTTATCCCTATATTTATAAATGGAAGAATAACGAAAAGAGAAAAACTTTATTTGGCCGAAAATGCCAGGTGATTAAAAGAACACGGGCGAATAGTGCTCTTGTGGAATTTGAAAACGGTCAGCGGGAAATAATATCAAGAAATGCACTTAAAAAGGAATCTATATGTGCGCGATAATAAATCCAAGCCTCAAAGAAAAAGTTCAGGCAAAGAACCTTAATGAATATTTAAAACCGGGTGCCGGCGTGAACCGAAGAGCAAGGCGCTACCATGCACGAAATCTAATTAAAACAGAACTGGAAAAACCCCGACCGCGGGAAAAAGTAAAAATAGTATTTACCGAGATGAAGAAAGAGGTGCCGTTAGAAAAAGCACCACAAAGCATGATGTCAAAAATTAAAACAATCTTTGGGAAAGAGACGTGACCAAACGAAACGCAGAAATAGTGGATTGTATTTGCCCGTGCTGCGGCAGGCCGCATCAAGGCAGAAATTGTCGGAAAGATAGTCTCTGCCGGAATTGCAAGCCTCGCGCAGCAAATGATTATTCAGACGGGCAAGGACTGGAGCCAAGAGTTAATTTAGTGATCCGGGAACGGAAACCAAAGGGGCACTATAAAAAAAGAGTTGATTTAATTGAAACCGGAAATACTATGAAGACATGAGAGGTGATTACTATGCCCTGGAGCGCCGAAGAATTTAGAAAAAAACACAATAGAGATTTAACGGATAAGCAAGCCAAGAAAGCCGCGCAGATTGCGAACGGCATCCTCAAGGATACTGGAGACGAGGCGCTTGCAATAAAAACGGCCAATGCCAGGGTAAAATTAATGAAGGAGTGAATATGGCTAAACCGAAGAAACGGAAACCCCAGAAAAAAATCAAAAAGGGGAAACATCCGGTCGGGAAGACAATCAAAACTCAAAAAACAAAGAGCGATGAAAAGAAAGAAACCGGAAGACCCTCGAAGTTTGATAATTACATCCAAAAGAAAAAACTTATTTCTTTAATGTACCAGCGCGGTTTTACTGACGCTGAGGTTGCGCAAGCCCTTGATGTTACTAGGAGAACAGTAGAAAATTGGAAGAAAGAATATCCGGAGTTTTTTCACACTGTAAAACGAGAAAAAGGCGTGGCAGATAGCAGGGTTGAAGAGGCGTTATATGAACGAGCTCTTGGCTATCAGCATCCAGACACCGATATAAAGATCGCGTACGGCGTGGTTATTAAAACAGACATTATAAAACATTACGCTCCAGATCCTACGTCAATGATCTTTTGGTTAAAAAATAGACAACCTGACAAGTGGCGCGAGAAGAGCGAAACGAAATTCGGTATTGACAGTGAAACGGCTGAATTAATTTTGGCAGCATTACCACCCGAATATGCGAAAGCAGTAAAAGAAAAACTAATAGCGATGAAGGGTAAATAATGTCGGAAAAATCTTTTACTATACCCAAAAACCTTCAGTGGTCTGTGGAAGATTGGAAAGATTTATATTTTACTTTGTGTCGTTTTAAAAAAAGATTTTTGGCTAGGCAAACAACCATAAAATTAAAGAAGGAGGAAATTAAAAATGTCATATTCACTAAACACGAGATGCGGAAATTGTATTAAAAAGGATAAGTGTACTGATAGGCATTTTATTGAAGGTGCTATCGGGGGGATTCATTCGGTATGGCCAACGGAAAAAGGTCATTTGGGTAGCGGGACAATAGACCTGAATTGTCAAAACCTCGAAGAAGTAAAAGAAACAGAACCAAAATAAAGGCAAAAAATGCAGACGTCACAAATACCAGTTAAATCTCTTCAAAATTTTGCTGCCGCATTCACTTCTCGATTGCAGCCGGAAGCTGTTACAATTCTTACTTCAAAGCAAACATATCAGCAATACGAAAACGATCCAGTTGGTTTTTGCGAAAAAGAATTAGGAGAAACCCTAACCCTCGACATTGTGAAGATGATGGAATCTGTAAGAGACCATCAAGTAACCGTGGCTGTTTCCAGTAATGCAACCGGGAAAACTCATGGAGCCGCTAGAGCTTCAGTATGGTTTTATAAAGCGTTTGAGGATTGCGAGGTTTTTACCGCAGCGGCTCCTCCTTTTGGAAATCTTAAAAACCTTCTCTGGGGTGAAATTGGATCTATTATTGCTAAAAAGCCGGAAATGTTTCTGGAGGATACGGTGACGACATTGGATATTCGGCGCGGTCCAAAGGATTTTCTCACCGGCGTATCGATCCCGAGCTCAGGTACCGCGAAAGAAAGAGAGGCAAAGTTTTCAGGGAAACATCAAAGACATTTACTTTTTGTGTTGGATGAAGGCGATGCCATTCCCGAAGATGTTTACAAAGGCATTGAATCCTGTATGTCCGGAGGTTTTGTCCGATTGCTTATAATGCTGAATCCGCGGCAAGCTGCCGGTGCCGTCTTCCGGATGCAAAGAGACCATACAGTAAGCGTTGTTCATTTATCAGCGTTAAGACACCCGAATGTGCTCACGGGTAAAGATATCATTCCTGGAGCAGTAACCAGAGAAACCACAGTCCGCAGAATCAACGAATGGACTCGCCCATTGAATCCAGATGAGAAAATAAAGAAGGAAGTTCTTTTTGTTGTCCCAGAGTTTTTAGTTGGCGCCGTAGCCCAAAGACTTGGAGGCGGTACCTATCCGGCATTGTTAAAAGGCAAACGCAAAATAATCAATCCAGCTTTCTCCTACATGGTGTTAGGGCAATACCCAGCTCAGGGCACGAATCAATTAATTTCAACTGAATGGATCTCCAGAGCGCGGGCGCGTTACGATATGTATGTTCTCGAGCACGGCGATGTTCCGCCCGCAGGGTCTATCGGCATAATGGGCCTTGATTGCGCTGAAATGGGCGACGATCTGAACGTTGCCGTTGGCAGATATGGAGGCTATCTTACGCAGTTCACACCCTGGGGAGGCGTTGATACCATCGAAACAGGTTCAAGGGCAGTCGATTGGTATAAATCACACACTGGGATCGGACACGCGATGGTTGATGCCACGGGCGTCGGTGTCGGTGTCGCTCCACAAATGCAGCTATCAAAATGCGTTGCTACCGGGATCAAGGTTGCTGAACGACCTACATTAAAAACAGAAATGGGAGAATTCCGCATTTTAAGGGATCAGCTATTGTGGGCAGTCCGCGAATGGTTGAGAACAGATCCGAGCGCCATGCTGCCGCCGAATGAGGAATTGATTGAAGAATTATCAGCGCCAACTTATGACACAGATTCCGGAAAAATCGAAGTTATGAAGAAAGCCGATATGAAAGAAATATTAAAACGATCACCGAATTACCTGGATTGTTTGGCTATGACGTTTGCTGGCCAAGGCGGTTTCTTCGCTGATTGTAATTTTGAGGCGTACCCATCAGATAATTAGGAGGGAGCGATGTCAACAAGAAAATCAATAGAAAAAGCAGCTCAAGCGTGGTGTAGCAAAGAAACAAAACACCTTGCTATGATTCCTGAACTAGCGAAAGAATTTGCCAAAATTTTGGATAGGGAAAACATTCTCAGGAAAATAAAAAAAGATAAAGAACTTTATTATGCGTGGCAAGCCAATGTTGCTATGGCATTTAAAGATGAATTTTACCACTGTAAAAAGAAGTATAAAAGCAGTGGGGAGATTCATACAATAGCCAATAGAGCGGCAAAGAACTTTCTCGATTTATTAATTAGGAATATATGACCTGCAAAATTAAAAAAATAACTCATCCCTTTGCATGGGAACTATACCAGGCCAAAATTGATCAATCTATTGTTACCGGCAAACCAATGGTTGAGCGGCCGTTTCATTATGAGAATACCGAAACAGGCCAACTCTATTATGACCTTTACGGATGTCTTGCCTGGCCATCGGAAGTCTCAGACAAAGATGAAGGGATGCCCGGATATGCCGCAGTTGTGGGGATAGTCAAGTCAAAGAAAGAAGAAAACCCACAGAACGCGCTCTTCCAATTATTGATCGAAACGGAGAGCAAAGACGTTCCGACGCTGTTAAATAATTGCCTTAAAATAAGGGAAGAATATGGTTATGGACTGCACCCCAATCTTTTGCAGGCATGGTTCGGTGATCCGGAGAGATTTGTTACTACGTTGGCATTGTACAACGAAAAACAGATAGCTGCGGGAGGAGAAAAAGCGGCAGTCCTGATTATTCCGCCTGATGATTTTTACGACACGAAAAGATTCGACAACTATGTCCGGAGCCTGAGGTCGTGCATAATGCCGTCGAATACCAGGTTCTATTTCGGCAAGAATGAAATTCTCAAGAATCGATTGCGGGAATTTAGAGACAAAGACCCGGCTGTGTTGGGAGCGGGAGGATTGGTTCATTCGTTATTGTCGCGTTGTGAATGGCTAGACCAAACGAGAGAGAACGCTTTTAACATTGAGGAGGAGGAATTGGTTCAATGAATTCTGAAACATTAGAAAAAGCAAATAAAATTGAAAGACAAATTACGAGTCTGAATTTAATAATCTCAAAAATAGAAGCAGAACAACGGCCTCTTGCGAAAGTGAACCTATACATAGAATATCCCCAGTCCGGAGTGCGGAATATCGCAACAGTACCAGAGTCAATAAAAGAACGGATTTATGACGAAGTTTTAAAGGAATATGTTGCTGAACGCACTTTACTCCAAAAAGAATTGAGTGAGTTATGAAATTAGATAAAATAGTTTTAAAAATAGCAATTGTCCTATTGAAGTATTTAATAAAGCGAGTAAGCAATCCCGCTCATTATTGGTACATCAGCCAATTGGCAGTTGCGATAAAAGACACAAAAATATTACTGGAGACAAGGTTTAAAAAAGAAGAAGCCGGGAGACCGATTAATGGGTGAGGCAAAAAGGAGAGGAAATATGAAAACGGAACAGATTAATTTAAAAATACCGTTGAGTTCGCTGAATAAAAGAAAATGTAAATGCGGAGGCGAAAGTTTTGTACCGGCAATCCACTTGTACGAAGTATCTGCCATAGTGAGTCCGAATGGAAAGGCCGGAGTAATTTTTGGTGAGACTGGATTCCGTTGTTTAGATTGTGGGGAGCCAGCAGATATGAAACCAAAAGAAGATGCTCCAGTGCAGGGACCAGCGGCGCCAGAGAAAAGCAATCTGATAATTTTGGGCGATAAGGGAGGAACCAAACAATGATGAGTATTTGGCACGTCTTAATTTTAATAAGCGCGGGTGTTGTTTTGGCGCTTATCTGCGTTATAGTTGGCGGCTGGCTTGTGTTTAAAAGTAAAGCAGCACCCGGAGAAGGGCTTTTCAAAGAACCTAAAGGGCAGGTATTTTCTATTACTGATGGCTTGGACAATGAAGAATTTCCGGAAGGTAATGCAGAAAAGAGTGTTTTGGAGAAAACGAAAAAGTTTTTAGATGTATTTACCGGAGGGAAGGAACAATGAAAGCGAAATGTCACCTAACCAACTTTAGACTTTATGAGATAAAACGGAAGATTTCAACGATATGCACGACCACAAAACCAGACTGGTCAAGACCTCCTGATGGGGGATTGCGCGTAGTGGTTAAAGCACTTGTGATCCTGAAATCGATATCGGGGAAGACCTACATAACAGGCTGCTACGGAAGCGATTCTATGACATATAAGGACATAGAAAAAAACAAGAAAACAATGAGATCCTTAAAGGCTTTCATGGTGGCGGCAGCACGGGACGCTATGGAAAGATACTTATTGAGTTTATTTGGGAAAAGGGTTGGGCTAAAACCACAAAAAGGATATTTTAAATTCGTAGATATTATGGAGGAAAAATAAATGCAAGGATTAAAGGTTCAATGCCCAGGCTGTAAGAAGATTTTTCACGAAACCACAGAGAAGTTCGATCTTAATGTCCGGCCAAACGGCGCCATGGTTCGCTTATTAGAGCCATGGAAGGGCTGGGGATGGGCTGCTTTTGATGCTGAGGGAGCGGCCGTTTCCACGACGCTGTGTAGCGAAATGCTCTGCCCTGGCTGTACCGCGCCACTTGCACCTTCAGGGAGATTGGAAGTTATTTTAACACCAGAAGACGCACAAAAAATTCAACCATTAAATTCATTTAGTGATGATGGGAATAAGATAAGAATACCGATAGAAGAACCAGCGCCTCTTCATGAAGGCGCAAAACTGAATGATCAGGCTGACGCTGAAATTACTCACGCCGGAGAAACACCGGTTCCCGGACTTGAAGATGGCGTAGGAATTCCTGGAAGTGCACCGGCCATAGACTCGCCCTTGCCGCCTTCGGGACCGCAACCTCCAACACCCAAACAGAAAACGAAAAAGAAAGCCAACGCGTTAAAGAAAAAAGCG
>Ga0154900_1066_pt1 | contig 13578 bp, 13 predicted proteins | sample Rifle2008BG19ft_FD_105872 | JGI IMG/M metagenome (GOLD analysis project Ga0154900, IMG submission 105872) | Deltaproteobacteria bacterium RBG_19FT_COMBO_43_11
TTGGAGCCGATGTTGGCGGAGACTTTACACGGATCGCCTGTGTCATTAGTTTCGTATTCACAGGAGCCCCATTTACCATCAACGCAGGTCTGTGTACCGGAGTATTCCTTGCCGTCCGGTCCTGTTACAGTACATTCCTTGGTCTGGCCATTAGTACATTCGTTAGGCGGAGGGTATTTACAAGGACTCCATTGACCATCAATGCAGGTCTGTGCACCGTAGTATTGGGTACCATCGGGTTCGGTTATAGTACAGGAACGGGTCTCGCCATCAGTACAATGTTCATCAGGATCATCCTCAGGTGGTGCATCCGGCGGTAACAAGTTCGCGGGGCAGCAACCTGCCTGTTTCATTGAGGCAGTCCTCACATCTCCAGTCGGTAGGCCGCACCCACCAGCCGCACAATACGCATTATAAGTATAGTTTCCCGAACTACCTATTTTGTTGCATAGCGGAGACGGCTCACAAGTAACAGATCCCCGATACACGCCATGTTCTCCATTACAGTTATAGTGTACATAATGTTCGTAAGCGCCACATGCTACACCTGAAGTTTTACAAAGAAGTGTTCTGGAGGCTGTCGAAGACAAATTGCTGTAAGCATTCACAGCAATTTGTTTACATACTTTTCCTCCGCAGGAATCAGTTACACAGATTGTCGGATTATTTTCACAGTTGGGATTAGTTGTGGGCGCAGTATACTCGCTGCCGGTAAGCGTTCCACCGCCAGCTTTCAATGACCAGCTATATCCGCCGCAACCGCCGGATGCAGTTAGGCTTTGCGTACCGCCACCGGACATCTGCTGTGAGCCGCCGATGGTCAATTGCGCTGACGCGGTAAAAGCAAAAAATAGATTAATTAAAAGGATGAAGATAAAAACAAAAAAAGCCGCATAAAATTTATTTCTTTTAAACATGAAAGTAGTGTCTCCTTTAAAAGAAATTATTTACAACTTTACTGCTTTTTTGATTCCGGAAAATGATAATTATTTAACAGAGCCCGATGTTACGGCTCGATGCTAAAGATTAAGGGGGTGTGTCTAAATAACCTGTGATGTTTGAAAGTTATATATTATTTGAAAATGAACCACAAGTATTTTTTTATCCTCTGCGCTGACTGGAAATATCTTCTTTCAGAAATTCGATGAATATTTTATGCGTCGGCCGGAAATCGAATTGACGTTTATAAATTAAATAGAAGTTTCTTTCCATCCGGCAACCATAAATAGGAACTTCCAAAAGCACGCCCTGTGCCAGCTCTCTAGCCACGGCATGGATGGAAATTATAGAAATCCCCAGTCCGGCAATAACAGCTTCTTTGACGGCTTCTGAACTTCCCAGTTCAGCGCAGATATTGAATTGGGAAAAGTTTACGGATTTTGCTTCTTTGAGATATGATTCCAAAAATTCCCGCGTCGCTGAACCTTTTTCTCTGACGATAAAAGGTTCAGCCAATAATTCGGACAGGGTAATCGATTTCTTTTTGTGCCAGCGGTGATGCTGAGGAATCGCCAAAATAAGACGATCTTTCCAGAGAGGCTCCGCCGCCAGTTTTTTATTTGACGGTTTTTTCCCGATACAGCCGATTTCTGTTTCATTATCGAGCACCATATTCATGGCTTCTTCACTATCTGCCGCCTTGATATAAATAAGAATCTCAGGATGGCTTTTACGAAACTTACTCAGGGCGCGAGGTAGTATGTATGTTGCTGGGATAGTGCTGGCGCTGACATAAATATTTCCTCCGACATTGTCGCTAAGCGTTATAATCTTTTCTCTTGCCTCCTCCCGTAGTTTGACCATGCGACGCGCGTAATCATAGATAATTTTCCCTTCCGCCGTAAGCGATATGCCCGCACTGCCGCGGTTAACCAACCGCGCTCCCAGATAATCTTCCGCGTTCTTGATGTTTTTAGTCAACGCTGGCTGGGTTAAGTGCATTCTTTTGGCGGCAAGGCTGAAACTGCCTTCTTCCACAAGAGCAATCAGCGCTTCCATTTGCTGCAGCGTGATGCTTTTAAGATGTTCGGTATTCATAGGCTTTGCATACCATAAAATTCCTTCTTCTTTCAAATGTAATTATGACTATTTGGAATAAGACATATTCCAAAAGGTTTAGCAAGCCGCCTTATTATTACCAAAGCTAATAGTTGCGGCGGCAATATTACTTTTATGAATTTGCTTTCCGACTCCGCTGTTGTTAGAAACAGGCAAAACATTTTAGGAGGTCTTTTTCATGAAAAATCTGTTTTCTTCACGCACAGGAATTATTATTGTTGGCACCATCATCGGCATTGGCGCGGCCCTGCTGCAGTATCTGGGCAATCCCGGGAACATGGGAATTTGCGTGGCCTGTTTTGAGCGCGACATTGCCGGCGCCTTGGGTTTGCACCGGGCGGCTGTTGTTCAGTATTTGCGCCCGGAAATTATGGGTTTTGTTTTGGGCGCTTTTGTTGCTGCGCTTTTTGCCGGCGAATATAAACCGCGCGGCGGTTCATCGCCTTTGATTCGTTTCTTTTTAGGAATGTTTGCCATGATCGGAGCTTTAGTATTCTTGGGTTGTCCCTGGCGCGCGCTGCTGCGTTTGGCGGGTGGCGACGGAAACGCTATTTTGGGCATCTTAGGATTGATCGCCGGAATTTTCATCGGCATTCAATTTCTCAAACGCGGCTTCAGCCTGGGGCGTTCTTACGCACAGGCCAAAGCAAGCGGCTGGATTATGCCCGGTCTTATGTTTGGACTATTTCTTTTGCTGATTTTCCGGGTATCGTTTGCCGAAGGCGGGCCGATCTTTTTCAGCGCAGAAGGGCCTGGCTCTAAATATGCTCCTATTGCTGTCAGTATCGTTGCTGGTTTGATTATTGGTGCGCTTGCTCAGCGCAGCCGGTTTTGCACCATGGGCGCGTTTCGTGACGTAATGCTGACGAAAGATTTCCACCTCATCAGCGGTGTGGCCGCCCTGCTTGTTTTTGCTTTTGCGGCAAACATAATTTTCGGGCAGTTCAATCCCGGTTTTGAAGGCCAACCGATTGCGCATACAAATCATGTGTGGAATTTTTTGGGCATGATGCTGGCAGGTCTGGCTTTCGCGCTGGCCGGTGGCTGCCCGGGCAGACAGTTATTTTTGTCCGGCGAGGGAGACGTGGATGCGGGAGTTTTTGTTATCGGCATGATTGTCGGCGCGGGCATCTCGCATAATTTGGCCATGGCCAGCTCTCCCAAAGGCGTTGCCGCTTTTGGTTCGATTGCCGTTGTTATCGGTCTGGTCTTTTGCCTGATTATCGGATTTACGATGATGCAAAGGGCAAAATAATTATTGACCGGCTGAGTTGGCTGGTGCCGGCCGCGGTCTTCAAAACCGTCGGGCAAACAATGCAATGTTTGCTGTTCAGTTCGATTCTGAAGCCGGTCTGTGTAAAAGGTTATAAATAAAGTGTTATTTGGAAGTAAAAATAAAAACAAATTTGCCGGCGGCGGTCTTGTTCTTTTTTCGGCTGTCGACGAAGCTATCGCGGCCGAAAAAGTTTTGAAGGCGGAAGACTATGAAGTGAAATTAGTCGCCCCTCCACCCCGGTTGCGCAAGGGCTGTGATCTGGCCTTGGAGATTAATCTTGTGGAGGCGGCGGGTGTGGAAAGATTGTTCCAACAAAAAAAGGCGCGATTTGTGGAAATACTTCCATTGAAAGGTGCGGGAGAACTTCTTGATGTAGTTAAGATAAAAGATTTTGACAATGCCTGCATGGTCAAAGCCGGGAATATGAAACTAACTTTTGATAAAAAGACCGGCGTCATCTTAAATATTTCCGGCGGCGGCTGCCCCGATATTCCTTTTTTACATATCAGTATGCTGGATAAGAAGCTTACGGAAGTGTCCCGGCCAAAAGAAAATGGTTACACGCTGTGCGCGTTGATGCTGGATCGGGCATTTACTGAAGCTCTGGAAATCTTCAGCAGGGGAGGGAGCTGAGATGCTGCTTATTTGCGGAACAGTCCCCTGGACAGACCTTCCAATTACTCGCGGAGAAGCTAAATTTGAAGGGGATAATTTGCTTATTGAAAATACGGAGACTCCCTGCACTCAAGGGACAGCCGCGCTGGTGAGCGCCGCCTGCGTTACGGCTCGACATTTTAAAAACTCACCGCCGCATGTTATTCTTGTCGGCGATAACGGCAACGGGAAGGGAAGCCGCCTTCTTTATGATTATCTCATTAAAAATCTTCCGGCTATATCGCCGGATATTCTGCTAATGCACTACATTCTTCCCGTAATGGGTTTGATGAAGAAGGTATGTGAAGCCGCGGCAAAGTGCAAAAATAAGCCCATTATGATTGCCGATGCTTCTTCGATGTATGCCGCCAAAGCGGCAGGACTCGCTCCTTTTTTTGACATCTTTACGCCGGATCTTTGCGAGATGGCCTTTCTGGCCGATCCGGACGCCATTCATCCGGCCTATATCAGCCATCATCTGTTCAGCGCGGAAATTGCCCGGGCACAGGAATTAATTACCGCCGCTTACCGGCAAAAAAGCGCGGCAAAAACCTTAATTGTCAAAGGCGCAATAGACCATATTGTTCAGAATGGTAAAATTATTTTTACGCTTTCTGAGCCGGATATTCCAGCGCTGGAAGCTATCGGCGGAACAGGCGATACGATAAGCGGCATGGTGGGTTCTTTTATCGATGCAGGATTTTCCCATCACGCTGCGGCTGTTGCCGCGCTGAAGGCAAATCGTAGGGCCGGAGAATATGCGCAGGCGAGTCCTGCGACAAAAATCCGTCAGATTATTGCTGCGATTCCCAAAATACTAAACCATAATTAAGTTAAAACAAAAAGAGAAGAAAGGAAAAAGATTATGATAGAAGTAGACGTAAAAGGATTGAGTTGTCCGATTCCCGTGGTGAAAACAAAACAAGCCATGGAAAATAATCCCAAAAAAACGATTACTGTTGTTGTAGACAGCAACGTGGCCAAAGAGAATGTATCGAGGCTGGCTGAATCAAAAAACTATTCGATAAAGGTGGAGCAAGCGGCAAATGAAGAATGCAAGCTGGTTTTGACACCCTCCGCTTAATTGCTTTTTTAAAGACATCAAAAGGCGCGATTTTTCAGTTGTTCTCCAAAAAAATAACCTGAGAAGCGCGCCTTTTAATTTTGTTTACTTTTGAATCGAAAAATTGCTATAGCTCTGGCGGCACTATTTACCCTGAAAATTAGAGAATCGTATGTATTCAACAGGCAATAAAACAGTTTTTAAAGACGCGGCAACCGTTATTTTAGTCCGGTCGGGGATTTCGGACGTATGGGAAATATTTTTGGCGCGGCGTCATCAAAAGCAAGCCTTTATGGCGGGGGCGTATGTGTTTCCCGGCGGGCAACTGGAAGAAACCGACAGCGACCCGCAACTAGAAAATTATATCAAGACTGCGGATTTATTTGATCCGTGCCGGTTACTTCAGGACAACAACTTACCGAAAGAAAAGGCGCGGGGACTGTTTATCACCGCCATCAGGGAAACTTTCGAAGAGGCCGGAATTCTTTTAGGCGGCAATACTGCCGGAAACTTTGTTTCGTTTTATAATGAGGAGGTTCTTAAAAGATTCAATGATTACCGGCCGGATCTTAATGCCTCACAAATTACACTGGCGGAAATTGCCCAAAAAGAAAAGATTTTGTTATTCCCCGACACTTTGATCCCTTATGCCCACTGGATTACACCGGAATTCGAAAAAATGAGATTTAACACCCGCTTTTTTCTGGCTCAGTTGCCACCATGCCAAACACCTGTGGCTGACACGGTAGAGCTTACGGAATCGCTTTGGGTAACACCCCAAAAAGCGCTGGAAATGCAGCGCGAACGGAAAATTCTTTTAATGCCGCCCACTCTGAAAACGATAGAAGAGTTATCCGCTTTTAAAGATATTGAAGAACTTTTCTCCGCAACCAAAAAAAAGATTATCTATCCCATCCTGCCGCAATTAGCGGGAAACAGCCTCAAGTTACCGCACGATCCCGAATACAGTATCGAAGCCTATAAAAGACCGCCGAACCCTGATGAACCTTCCCGCATTATTAGCGAAAACGGCGTTTGGAAAACGGCTTATTACAATAAATGATTACAGCGATTATTTGCTCAAGATATTGATTATGGGATTGTTGCGTCGCTTCTCGCAATGACGCAAAGATTAATGGTTTAGTGCTGATTAAATTTAGAAGTGCCCCGGACCTTGTAATTAAAGTCCGGGGCTGTTTATATTTATGAGAATTCGTTGTTAGAATTTTACCTGCGGAGCGGTTTTGGCGTCTTTAGGCGCTTCGAAATAAGGAGATTCTTTAAAATTGAACATACCGGCGATTATATTCGCGGGGAATGTTCGGATAGCCTCGTTATAAGCCTTAACCGCTTCATTGTATCTCATTCTTTCCACGGCAATTCTATTTTCCGTACCGGCCAGTTCATCCTGCAGGCGCATAAAATTCTGGTTCGATTTTAAATCCGGGTATCTTTCCACTACCAACAAAAGTCTGCTCAAGGCGCCGGATAATTGATTGTTGGCGGCAATTTTATCAGGAACAGTTCCAGCGCCGCCTACTCTCGCGCGGGCGTTGGTTACTTCCACCAGAACGCTTTTCTCCTGCTTGGCGAAACCTTTGACTGTTTCCACTAAATTGGGAATCAAATCATAGCGGCGCTGAAGCTGGTTTTCCACCTGCGACCAGGCGGCTTTTATCGCTACGTCCATTTTCACAAATTTATTGTAATTGCCGGCGAACAATGAATAAAAGGCAAACACAATAAAAAGTATTACTACTATTCCGATGATTAAATTTCTTTTCCCTGATTCCATTTTGTCCTCCTAAATTATGTTAGCTCATTTTATAATGAATCGACGATATTGCACATATTCGCGACTTCCTGAACATATTTTTTAAAAAGCCCGGCGACCTCTTTGCCGGATAAATTGTTCTTTCCTTCTTTTATATCTGCGCATTGCAAAAAAGCTTTGGCATCAAATTTAACGGTTTTGACCAATTCTTTTATCGTATCGCGTCTATCCCGCGGCGCGGCATGATGCTTATAATACAGCAAAGCGTTGAAAATGGAAATAAAGGCTGTAAATGATCGATCGATTAGATTTTTTAGTTGTCTCGGTTTGCCCTCTGCCTCCAGATAGCCTTCACGAAGAAGAAGCAACTTTCCCTTGAGTTCTCGCTCTATTTGCAGACGTAGATTTTCCGGGCGGACATTTATCTGCTCTAAAATGTTTTCACCATAAATCAAAATATGGTTATTTTTCATATTCAAAAATTCAATAGGATAACAATCCAAAGAGGCATTAATGAAAGTTTGAGTCATAACCAGCGGTAAGGCGAAACGACGTTTTCTCCAATATTTAATAATAGCAAATGCATCCGAGAGCTTCTCGATGCCATCCGGTATCAAAACTACGAGCAAATTAATATCCGATTTACCCTTGATATAAGAGCCGCCGGCAGCGCTGCCGTAAAGAATAAGAGATACAAGCTCTCTGCCGAATACTTTCAGGTAATCTTGAGTTAAAGGAACAAAAACATCTTGTGGTTTATCTGGTATTTTTGCCATTTTATACACTCCATTGTTTTTTAAAAACCACGGCCGGCGCCACCGCCGCCAAAGCCGCCAAATCCGCCGCTGAAACCTCCGCCTCCTCCACGGCTGCCGCTCAAGAGCAGAAGCAATATCCAGGGAAGCATCGACCGGCCGGTTTTGGTGCCTAAAAGCAGAGCGGCTACAATTAAGAGAAAAATAACTCCAAAAACGTTAACGCCTTTTTTCTCGGCACGGGCTTTTGTTCGGTATGGCGCGGGCGAGCCGGTCAACTGGACACCGGCATCACGGGCAATGTAAGTCGAGCAGGCATACATCGCATTATAAAGAGCTTTGCCGTAATTGCCTTCCTTAAGCAGCGGTACAACATACTTATCCAGTATTTCACCGACTAAGCCGTCCGGCAATATACCTTCCACACCGTAGCCGGTTTCAATGCGAACTTGTCTTTCCTTGACGGTAAGGAAAATTAAAACACCTTTATCCTCGCCTTTTTTTCCGATGCCCCAAGCTTTGTAAAGGCCATTGGCGTAAAGGTTGTAATCTTCATTCTCGCCGACAGTATCAACGGTTGCCACAACAACAGCCGTGCCCGTCTTCTGCAATACTTCGCGCGCCAGCGCCTCCATCCTTGCAGCATTGGCCGAATCAATTACATGGGCAAAATCATTGACTGCTCCGCTTGGAGATGGGTACTTCTCTGCCGCGAATGATGCGCTCGAAAGCCCAATGATAAATATCGCTGTGCATAGAGACAGTATTATTTTACCTCTGCTGCCGAGAGGTTTGATCATTTCATTTTTCACAACATACCAAAAGATTATGGAGAGACGATTTTTTTTACTGTAACCATCATCTTAATTAAGGCATTAGATTTTTGATATTTTGTGTCATTCCGAGAAATCCGCCACAGGCGGATGACGAGGGATCATAAAGATCTCTCGTTATGCTCGGGACATGGATTTCTCCTCAGCTTACGCAGGACCATGGCCGTTGGTCGAAATGACAATTGCGGAGCGACTATTGCGTAAAGAATGCCACCTGTCAAGCTGGAAATGTTGGATGAAAATTAGCCTTGTGTAAGCAATAATTAAATACTAAGGGAATGTTCAACAACTTCGTTAAAAGTAGTCACACCGGTGAAAACCGGTGTCCAGATTATTTGTAATTCTTTAAAATATCTGGATTCCGGCTTTCGCCGGAATGACAAGTCAGATGATTTTTTACTTTTTATTAATTCATCAATATTAAATAAACAAATATTTTCAACAAAATTTACGTCCTATGAATCCGAAAATCATTTTAATTCATCCTCCTATTGCCAAGCCGTCGGAACCTCCGGCGGGTATTGCTAAATTAGCCGGATGCCTGAAAGCAAACGGTGTTAATTATCGGGTTATTGATGCCAATCTGGAAGGTATCCTTTACCTGATACAAAATACCGCCCAAAATAATACAGCAACCGACCGCTGGACATTGCGCGCCGTAAAAAATTTGCAACGCAATCTTGCCGCCCTGCGGAATATAGCGACGTACAGTAATAAAAGCACGTATCAGCGGGCTGTCTCCGACGTTAACCGTCTTTTAAATTTAGCGGGGAAAGCCCGGGGCGTTGATATGTCGCTTGCTGATTATCATGACAGCAATCTCACGCCGGTGAAAAGTTCTGATTTAATTTGCGCCGCGGAAAAATATCAAGATAATCCCTTTTACCCATACTTCGAGACCCGTTTGACTGACGCATTAAAAGAGGGACCAGAATTTATCGGCTTTTCCTTAAATTATTTAAGTCAGGCTCTTTGCACTTTTGCCATGATCGGTTTTATCAAGCATGTCAATCCGCGGCAAAAAATTATTTTGGGCGGGTCGCTTGTAACTTCGTGGGCTGCATTGGGCGTAAGCATTGATAAATTTCGTGGGCATGTGGATGAAATGATTGCCGGCGCCGGAGAACAAAAATTACTGGAACTGTTAGAAATCAACGATGGCCGGACAAATTACCCACCTGATTATAAAGAATTTTCCGTTAATCAATATTTTACCCCCGGCTTTATTTTACCCTATAGCGGTTCCCGCGGCTGTTACTGGCATAACTGCGCTTTTTGTCCGGAGAAATCAGAAGAGAATCCTTATCTGCCCTTACCTGTTTTTCAAGCTTTGGAAGAACTGCAGGTACTTACCCGGCAGACGAATCCGTCATTGATTCATCTTTTGGATAATGCCATTTCTCCGGCGCTGTTAAAAGCACTGGCGCAAGAAACGCTGAGCGTTCCGTGGTATGGATTTACGCGCGTCACAAAACACTTGGCGGATGATGATTTTTGTTTGGCCTTAAAAAAGAGCGGCTGTGTTATGCTGAAGCTTGGTATCGAATCCGGCGATGAGGCCGTGCTCGACTCCTTGAATAAAGGGATAGACTTGCCCACGGCTTCGGCAGTTTTGAAGTCACTTAAGAAAGCGGGTATTGCCACGTATTGTTATTTCCTTTTCGGGACACCGCCGGAAACTAAAGCCAGCGCGATGAAGACTTTGGATTTCGCAATTGAGCATCATGATTGTATCGACTTTTTGAATCTGGCAATTTTTAATTTACCTGCGGGAAGTATCGAGGCGAAAAGTCTGGAAACTCAAGATTTTTACGAAGGCGATTTGTCGCTTTACAAGAATTTTCAACATCCCCAGGGCTGGCACCGGCCTGTTGTGCGTAATTTTTTGGAGAAAACTTTCAAAAAGCATCCGGCAATAGCACCGATAGCTCAGCGCATGCCGGAATTTTTTACCTCCAACCACGCCCCGTTTTTTGTTTTAAACAAAGCTTATTAATTGATCGGAACGGCGAGTTCACTGACGAGCGCCATGAAGCATGTCAGGGCGACTAAAACTGTTTGCACTCCTCAAAACAAACACATGCTCAAAAAGCGTTCTGTGGCACGCTTTTATGTGCAGCGCACGGTTGCTTTTTTGTGAAGCATTTTAATTTTGCTTTGCTTCTTAAGTCGTTCTTCAATAATTTTATGACATTTGTCATGCACAAGTTGCGCATGATCCAAGTCATCTGTTCTGCCTCCAGCTGAATGAGGTATTACATGATGGGCGGAGGCTGTTTTAAATGTTAAAGGCTTCGTACATTCTGGACATATTCCTTGCTGTCGGAAAAACAAAATCCTTTTCTGTCCTACGTCATGCAATCTTTGTCTGTCTGCAATTATCATAGGATTGAGCCTTGCAAATTCGCTTAACATGATTTCAAGCCTGTTCCGAAGTGAATCCGAAGTAGTCATGATTTTTGATTCTTGCTTGTATTTTTTATAAGTCTCGAACTCTTCCTTGGTCATTCCTTTAGGAGGCTTGTCTTGATACATTGAGAACATATTAAGTTTCTGCATGAAAAGGCGAGCAAAGACGGCGTATTCATTTTGCAAATTTTCATTTCCCGCTCGTTTTTTGCGCAAATAGGAGATCAAGAGATAAAACGATATTATGTCCCGAAACTTAAAAGCCCCGAGAAACATGTTTAGACTTCTCTCCATATAGTCTAAGTTCCCTTTGTAAAAAGTGAGTTTCTGTCTACTTATTCTCTTTTCGTATTTCTTTACGGCTTCTATCATCGTCTCCGAATCAAGAGAGGGAAATGTTTTATTGTCAAAATTACCGTCCAATTCAAGCAATAAAAGTTCGGCAGCAAGTTGTCTGAATCGGAATCTCCTTTCAGTGCCAAGATAATTAAAAAGAGGGTGGGTTTCTCGCGTTTCTTTGAAAGTGTCTTTGAAGACTCCTCTATATGCATTAAGTTTTTCTGCTTTGTTAAGTGGGGTCCCCTCTTGGAGTCGCAAGAACGTCTGGACCATGTCTTCCTCTTTTGATTCAGGATCATGACTTTTTAGCTTGAGATAGAAAACACAGTATGCATCCTGCAATTTTTTATCACGACGGCTCAATTCAGCACAGGGAGTAATGTCCGTATCGGAGAGGGGTAGAGTTTCTTTCAAATATTTTATGATTGTGAGTAGGCGCTGTTGCCCATCTAGTATTTCATATTTTCCTTCGTCATTTACAAAAAGTACTAAAACCCCAATGGAATATCGCTGATTAATAGATTTGATTAGCTCAATTTTCTGAGAGAGCTTCCAAATGTCACCTCTTTGGTAATTCTTATTAATGAAAATTTCGTTATTATCAAACATATCACCTAAATCTCCAAGAACGAAAAAATTAAAATCTATTGCTGGGATTGTCTGCTGAGGCATAATATAATCTCCATTAAAGTTTACACATAACAATTAATATACGAACTTCGTTTTTTCCGTTGATTTGGATATTATAATAGCACGAGTCATTTTTTTTTCAAAAGGGAAACATTATTTTCCCTTAGCTGCAATTCGCAATCCTTTAAGGAGATTTTCCTCGATTTCTATCTCGCCGCTCTCCTCGCATTGTCGGAATAACCGCGCACCCTGCTCACCGGGTACGAAGATTTCCTCCACGTCCGGGAGTTTTTTCGATGCCTTGATCTTATCCATCATCTTGCCTACATTTTTGATAAATTCACTGCAATCCCCAAGGAGATCGGGGTCGATGGCGAATACCAGATGCCCCCAGTTCTGTTTGCTTTCGCCGATTCCCGCAAATGCCGCACCCACCAACGGACCGGCTAAGATCTCGGCCATCATGCCGAGACCGGACCCTTTGTAGCTTCGGTCAAAGGAACGAATGGCACCCTGGATTGCCGCGACAGGATCTGTCGCTGGGCATCCCTCAGCATCGTAGGCCAGATCATCAGGAATCTGCCGTCCGGCAGTTCTTGCTTCGACGAGGCCGAAGAAAGAGATGGCCGCTGTGGACATATCGAGGACGACAGGTGAGGGTTCGGCAGGAACAGCAATGGCGATCGGGTTTGTGCCGAAGACCGGCTCGTAAGATCCATACATGGCTACTCTTTCCGGGGAGCGGCCAAAGACGAATCCGATAAGCCTTTCTTGAGCGATCCGGTTTGCGTAATAGCCGACTGCGCCGGATGAAGTTGAGGTATTGAAGGTTCCTACAATACCGAACCCGCTCTTCTTCGCTTTTTCGATCGCTATGGTGAGAGCCTTTGCCATGACGACCATGGCCTGATTTTGGCTTCCATCGATACGGGCAGAGATAGGAGTTTCCTTTACGATTTTTATTTCCCCGGCGTTGGGGTTTTTGGGCATACCAAGGCCTATGAGCTTAACAACGCCCTGATTATTACCTCGGAGCTGTGCATACAGGAGCACGTCCGTAATAATCCGGATTTCCGCGGCGTCGTACCCGTAGTTCTTTAAGGCCTGTGACGTCAGTTTCTCCAGTTCGTTGATGGTTATTTTCATCATGTCTCCTTACAGGAAGTAACAAAGGTTTGGTTTGTTTGTCTATCCCGATACGCTACGCTATCGGGATAATTCAACTTACAAGTTTCATTAGATATAGACTTTTTCCCAAAGGCGGTGTCAAATTTTGTCCGCGTCTTCGATAAAACATTTACTCAGCGCACCGGAATCAAGCAGTGACCACATCTTTGCTCTAACTACTTCCACTATCAATCCGTTCTTGATGATAAATATATCCTGGCGAGCAAGTTCATTTATTAATTCCCTGATTTCTGCCGGTTCTCTATGGGTGAACAGGGCAAGCCTTGGCAAGTGCTCTTCAATAACAACCTGCGCATGATCCATAAAATGAATTACAATAACCATGCGTGTCCACAGGTTGGTTAATTCATCGAGAGCCGTGTTGGATTCTTTTAAGCGGCGAGAAAGTCCTTTGAGCATGAAAATACCGACTTTATGGTTTTCTCTGACCAAATTACGGAAAGTATCGCCGTCAATCACTGCCAGATGGCTATCCTCAAGAGCACGCGCGGTGGCGCTGCGGCGAATATCAATGAAGGCGGCCATTTCACCAAAATATTGTCCGGCCTCCATTTTGGCTAACGTTTTTTTTACCTGACAGGAAACTTTTTCCAAACCAA
>Ga0154900_1026_pt5 | contig 13384 bp, 12 predicted proteins | sample Rifle2008BG19ft_FD_105872 | JGI IMG/M metagenome (GOLD analysis project Ga0154900, IMG submission 105872) | Deltaproteobacteria bacterium RBG_19FT_COMBO_43_11
ATTTTATATGTTTAGTTGCCGGATTGGTATAATAACAGCCAAAGGATTTAGAGACTACCCATGATATATCTCGCACCAGTTCAGGGGATAACCGACAGGATTTATCGCAACCTGTTCCCTCTCTATTTTAAGGGCGTTGATATGGCGATTGCGCCTTTTATCTCCTCATCGAAGAAAATGAAACCGGTGAATAACCTTCTGCGCGAATTTTACCCTGATAAAAATACGGGTATTCCCACAATACCGCAGATAATGAGTTCAAAACCGGAAGACTTCACCAAGCTTGCCAATGCGTTATACGATATTGGATACGGCACGGTAAACTGGAATCTCGGCTGTCCATTCCCTATGGTTGTGAAGAAAGGCAGAGGGGCGGGCATGCTTTGTTATCCGGACAGGATCGAATCTTTTCTTGAAAAAACCATGCCTGCTATAAAACCGAAATTATCGATAAAGCTCAGAATAGGGTTAAAATATCCCGACGAGGTGTTGCAGCTCATTCCGATTTTCAATCAATATCCGCTTGAGGAACTGATTATCCATCCGAGGACCGGTGTGCAAATGTATGAAGGTGAAGTTGACCTCGATATGTTTGAACAGTGCCTAGGTCTTTCGAACCACAGGGTGGTCTATAATGGGGACATAGATTCTTTTGAGAAATATGAGATGCTCTCGTTTCGGTTCGGATCAATTAAGCGGTGGATGATCGGCAGGGGCTTGATCGGAAACCCCTTCCTTGCGGAAAAAATTAAATTCAATACGGAAAAGCCTTATAATGAAAAAATCAAAATCATGAGGGCTTTCCATGATAATTTATTTACTGAATATTTGAAAATTTTGCATGGCCCCGCGCATATTACGAACAAAATGAAAGAAATTTGGACGTATATGGCAGGCTTTTTCGAAAACGGGGAAAAAATACGAAAGAAAATAAATAAAACACATCACCGGGATAATTATATTGATATTGTAAATAAGGTATTCAGTGAGACACCAATTTCAAAAGCTTAGCGCATTGAAATTGGCATGTTCGAACTGTCCCCGAAACGAAGCGGAGCGGGATCGTGGACCAAAACTTCAGAAACAAAGTGCGCTGAAGTTTGATGGTCGAATTATCCCCGAAGCAAAGCTGAGCGGGATTAATGACACCTTATATGCAAGTTAGAAAAATATAGGGCGCTGTCCCTCGTTTCCTTGTCCCTCGTTTCCTTTCACAGTTTGAATTTCTCTTTAAAGTATGTATCGCGGACTTTCTTTGCCTTCGTTTCGGCCCATGAATCAACACCCATTTTCTTCATCAGGCAAAGATTGAAAACTTTTGTGTTGTGCGGCCGCATGGACGCTTGATCGGCGTAAGGGTGCAGAAAATCGCACGGAAAATCGTTGCACTCAAAACAAAAATCGATACCCCTTTTTGTTATGCATTTATACACACTACACGGTTCTGTAACCGAATGTGCCACACATTTACCGTCTTGATTTTTGCAACCATTGCAAACAGCGTCTTCAAATTTGAGATTCATGCTTTTGGCAACAATGTTTCTCAATTTTTCATTTTCCCGTGCCGCGTACAGCGCACAATTGAAACAGTCTATCCCGCAAGGCGCGGTCATTTGTCTATAATCCATAATGCTCTCCTTTATTATCTTGTGCTGACCTAAATCCGCCATCATCACAATGTTTTGTCGATATTATCCGGTCCGCCGCATTCGGGCGTGTAGCAGGTGACGTTTCTGAATTCGCATTTCCGAAAGCAGGAGGGACATTGCTCCGGGATGTTCTGCGCTTTGAGGGTGTAGCCGCATTCCCGGCATTTCCAAAAAGTCATGCCACAGGCGGGGCATTTATCTTCGTCAAACGGTGTTTCGGATTTATACCCGCAGATAGCACATTCTTTAACAGCCATATCCATGCCTCCCCTGATAGATGTTGACTTTAGTGACGTATACTACAGTCCCAAATCTGCCGCCACGCCCTTCATCGCATCAAGTCCTAGCGCAATAAAGTCATCTAGCTCCAAGCCGATCTCACTACACTTTGCTATTTGCTCTCGGTTCGCACCCGCCGCAAAGCGCTCTTCCTTGAACCGCTTGCGAATAGATTTGGCCTCCACGGAGGCGAGCTTTTTATCGGGACGCACCAATGCCGCGGCAGTGATAAGCCCGGTCAAAGGATCGGTACAAAACAGGGCTTTATCCATCAGCGACACGCAGGGCTCACCGAGCATTTGGTTGTGGACTAAAATGGCATGACTGACAGCATCGCTTGCGCCCAGTTGTTTGGCCATTTCCGCTCCGGGCTTGCCGTGGATTTTCATATCCGCATTCGTTAAATCAATATCGATATCATGAAGCAGACCCGCCAGACCCCACTCATCTTCATTTTCCTTGAACCGCCGGGCAAGCGCCCGCATAATGGCTTCCGTAGCCAGCATATGCTTGATGAGATTTTCATTCTTTACATTTTCGTGGATGGATTTCAGTGCCGTTTCTCTATTCATAACAATCTCCATCCTTTAACTACTGTCACCTTCGCCATTGTTTGCAGTATAGCTCTATCCTTTAATATCAAAAATAAAGATTCAAATGTGATTTCTCGCTAAGCGGCCTTCTGTATTTCTTTGCCTTCGTACTCGGGAAACATGATAATCGCCGGGTGAACGTTGAAGGCTTTTGCTATCAGTTCTACACGTCTTTTTCCTATCTCCACCTTATCATTTTCCAAAAGGCTGATATTCGTCGCACTGATTCCGCAACGTTCAGCAAGCTCCGCCTGAGTCCAGACCTTTAATTCACGAAGCATACGAATGACCTCGCCGGACGTCAACTTGGCGTGCGGTTTTGCCGGAACAAATTCGCTTTTTTTGCTGGTTTTCATAAGTCCTCCTAATATTCGTGCGGCTATAATAAGTCAAGGCGGAATTTAAATAGAACAGACAGCATATGCTTGATCAGGTTTTCATTCTTTACATTTTCTTGGATGGCTTTTAATGAGACCCAAGCTACAGGAACAAAGCGAATAACCTAAAGGTCATCTGCGACTGGAGCTTGCAGGTCGAATTATCCCAGAAGCGTAGTACCCTGAAGGGCATCTACGACGACGTGGGACTTGTACCTTATGTAATTTCCCGATCCATAAGTTCCTCTATCTGACGACCACTGCCGCTTTGGTATTTTTGTAACAAATGAGATGGTTTTGATTATTGTGTAGCTATTCTAGAAAAAATGGAATCGTCGCCATTATCCACTTTTGGCAAAAGGTCTATATATTTTCCCTGTTAATGTGCGCGACTTTGGCAACCGGGAAGCCGTTAAAGTCCGTGGCCGAGGCTAAAGTGTAAGCGCCAATATTTTCCGCGTAAAGCAAATCGTCAATTTGCAAATCTTCCGGCAGTTCATCAGCCAGTGAGATTGTATCAAAAGCGTCGCAGGTCGGTCCAAAAGTGGCGCAAAGTTTGAGTTCGCCGGCTTTAAAAGCGTGGAGCGGGTAATACTGGTGGTCATAAACCTGGCCGGAAAAAGTATGATACACGCCATCATCAAGATAATAACAAGTTTTGCCGTCGCGAATGGATTTGCCGATAATTTTTGTCACCAAGGTGCAGGCTGTGGCTACCATAAATCGGCCAGGCTCGGCAATAACCTGGATGTTGTCTTTGCCGAACAAGCGTTTAATTTCCAAATTCAATTTTTTAGCCAAAGCAGAAAATGATTTTACATCCGGTGTGTATTTAACCGGAAACCCGCCGCCAATATCCAAAACTTTTTTCTTTTTGCCCTCTTTATCCGTAAAACCAATTTCAAAATTCCGCAAAGCAGCTTCCTTCAAAATAGAATGCGCAAAATTTAGCCCTTGCAAATAGTTGTCAAAATTATTGCATTGACTGCCCACGTGAAAACTAATGCCTTCCACATCCAAACCCATGCCAATGGCCTCGGCAATTAGATCCACGGCTTCGCCGGGATGCGCGCCAAATTTGGAAGACAGCTCCACCATACTTCCGGTATTGGGCACGCGAATGCGTAAAATTAGCCCTACGTCCGGCGCGTGTTGCTTGATTTTTTTCAGTTCCTCAATATTGTCAAAAGTTACCAAAATTTTGTACGGGTTTAATTTTGTCAAAACTTTGAACGGTTTAATAGTGTTGGCGTAAATAATTTTGTCCCAAATAAAATCTTGGCGTTCTTTGTCCGGCCAGGTTTCAATATTTTTATAAACAAGCTTGAATTCGTAAATTGAAGCCACATCAAAGCTAGAGCCAAGGTCAAACATGGTTTTAATTATCGCAGGATTGGAATTAGACTTAACCGCAAAATACGGTTGCACATCCGGCAATTTTTCACGGAATTCCTTAAAATTGTTGCGCAGGATTTCGTGGTCAACCACAAACAGCGGCGTCCCGTTTTTAGCGGCCAATTCCTGCAAAAGTTTTTTCCTTGTCTCAATCATGGAATAAACCGGAAGTTTTCAAATTGCCAAACGTCGGCAGTGGGGGTGTTGGCCGGGTTTTCTTTAAAATAGACTACGCGGTTTTTAATGGGAGTCCAGTCCGAGGCCTTGGAAATAAAATTGCCTAAATAAGGTTTAGCAATATCCAGTACAAAGTCGTGCGGTAAATCATCGGGTAAATTCAATCCCCTTTTCGGGTTTTCTATCATCCAAAGTACTGCGCTGATAACCCCGAGCGCGACCTGCAAAGTTGTGGCATTTTGTCCTGGTGCCAGCCTTCTGGCTTCTTCTATGGAAAGATCGCTGCCTGTCCACCAGGAAGTGTATTCATGGCCCATAAGCAAAGCGCCTAATATATCCGCGCCGGTAGTAATTTCATCGCCCATAATTCTTAATTTTGGCGGCAAAACATAATTTCTGCCGCGAAGTTCGTAAATGGAAGCCAAAGTTTCGTGGCAAGGCATGTATGCGTAATGCACGGTGGGACGAAAAACGGCCTTTTCTTCTTCCCAAACTGTAAGTCGATCTGATAATCCAAAAGCTTCGCCATGGCGGATAACCATACCCACAATTTCCTGGTCCGGAATCCAAGATCTGACCCAGGTGTTCATACCCATTTGCGCCAAAGCGATTTGGTTTTTTGGGCCATATGGCGGAACATGCGCCAGGTTCGGAAGTTTTTGCTCATGCGTACCCCAGCCCATTTCCGCCGGCGCTGTGCCTTCTTCCCGAAGGCCTTCTATGCTCCAGGTGCCCACGAATTCATCCACTTCCTTGGGGCGATTAGTAATTTGCGTGTCGCGCTCGCTGCAATGAATGACTTTGACCTTTAGTTTTTGGGCAAGCAAATTAAATTTTCGGGATTTGATTAATTCTTCCAGTTCTTCTTTGTCTTTCACGGTTACCTTGCCATCAGCTATCATTTTATTTGCAATATCAATCAGGCCCTGTTTTACAAAATGTGAAATCAGCCCTGGATTAGCGCCATGGTCAACCACGGAACTTACGGAGTCTTTGGGCCAGTCTTTGATCATTTCGCGGAGTTTCATTTGCCGCCAGTACAAAGATTTTTCAAACGGACTGTCTTTGTGTATCCCTTCTAAAGAATCCCAAATCTCAACTGAAGTATTTATGTACAAAATATTATTGTCATGGCACCAGCCAATAATATCATTGGCGCCAATATTCCAGGCCAAATCTATAATCAGGCCGCCATTGTCAGTGTATTTGGCAAACTCTTTACCCATATTTCCCGGGGTAATGCGGTTTCGGACAAATTGTACACCTTTATCAGTAAATTTCTTTAAACTTTGGGCTTTGTCTTCAAAATCCATAATAGTGACATTTTTCGGGTCCACTTTCAAATGCTCAAAAAGAATTGGCAAAGTGCATTGCGAAACCGAGCCATAGCCGATAATTAAAATTTTGTGGTCAAATTTTTTCTTAGTCATTTTTTTGATCCGTATCCGCCAAATAATAGTGTTCGAGTTTATTTTGTTTTTTGATAAGATATTGTTTTTAGATGGTTGAACTATAGGAATTACGGTCTTGTGTCAAGGAAATCTTGGCCACAAAATGTAGGTTCGGATTATGTTTATTACCGATTGAAATGTAGTGTGAATTGGGATCGAAGCGACGCCGGGCAAGCGCCCGCATAATGGCTTCCGTAGCCAGCATATGCTTGATCAGGTTTTCATTTTTTTACATTTTCTTGGATGGCTTTTAATGAGACCCAAGCTACAGGAACAAAGCGAATAACCTAAAGGTCATCTGCGACTGGAGCTTGCAGGTCGAATTATCCCAGAAGCGTAGCGACGTGGGACTTGTACCTTATGTAATTTTCTCTATCCATAAGTTCCTCTGCCTGACGACCACTACCGCTTTGGCATTTTTGCAATAAGTGAGATGGTTTTGATTATTCTGTAACTAGCCTAGAAAAAATCTAACCGTCCCCAATTATCCTACTAGTGTTTTCTTTTAAAAATCTTATTTAGAAAGTGACTCACCCTTTGCAATTTTTCTAACAAGCTCACGCAGCTCTTCTGGTACTAAATTGGCTGAAGTTGACATCTCTTTAATTAGGCTATTCTGAAATACCGATGGATCACCGAGGCCTTCTTCTCTTGAATATTCTTCTAATAATCTTTTCCCGGGGAAAAGAACTCTCCACTTATCATCTTCATCCTTAATTGCAGATCCCACCTCTTCTTGATATTTGGAAATCAAACTTTCTAAAGAAGTCGGACTAGTTATTGCGGATAGGGCTGAATTTATTTGAGTCACCTTTGTTGTAACATTTGTTTTTAAAGTCTTGATCCTGTCGGCATCATATGCATTTGTGGCATCAATAATAGATTGACCTTCCAATAGCTTACCTAAAGAAAAATCTTCGGGGCGATATGTTAGATTTAATCGAAATGAGAGCATGTCTCGGAGTACTTCGCCTGAAATTCTGCGAACGATGCTTCTTAATCGAGATTTGACTTGTTCGGGGTTCGTTGCCTTGCCAAATATTTCTGTTTGGACCTTTGCAATCAATTCATCAACTAGTAGATAGTTTTCGATCTCGTGTCGCTTGAAAACATAAACGCGCCCAGATGTATGTTCGTTATATTTATTAATAAACTCCGGCGTCAAATAATCTCGATCACGAAGAAGATAAAACTGCGTCCATCCCAAATCTGCTTCTAGAATCGCCATAATTGCAGCGTTTATCCTTGTCTGATTCTCGCATGAGTTTGCAGGAATGAATTTTATTGTACTGCCATAGTTAGGGAATATGTTTGAAAATACTTTACGTTCAGAGCTTGAGTTTTCACCTTCTAAAAAAACCATTCGCTTAGCAATACCTATATACCCTGAAAAACCAAACATGTCTTTCAAGATACGAAGAGCTTCAGCCTCATCTGTACCTTTAATTACTCGTGGTTTGAAGGTTGTCTGATCTCGAACCACATACATAACCCGGTCGCGCCCAGCTTCATCAATAATTTCGGTATTGTGAGTAGCGAGCCAGACTTGATTGCCCGGTTTGATACTTTGCATTGTCCTTACAAGCAACCGAGCCAGTTCAGGGTGAAGGTGCAGCTCGGGCTCATCAATAACGATAACAGCATTCGAGACATCATGTCGAAGGAAGAAAGAAAGAATGAAGAAGACTTCCTTTTCACCAGAAGATAAATCTTGAAAAGGAATAATTTCTCCAGAAGATATTTGAATGTATAGGTTGCTTGGGATCTCCTCGTTAGCATCGGCAAATTTGTACCCAACAAAGAGCTTTTGTAAAAGTTCATCGTAAGGACGTAGTGGGTCTTCAGGAACGTTGCCAACAGCAACCTTAGCAACATCACGCTTGTGATGGTACTCGCCAAGGTGACGATAATAGTGATAGCGCTGCTGAACTAAAAATTCGAACATGTCTTTATACTGAACATCAGAAGTATTAAAGGCCATGCCCCATATATAATCTCTATTTATTATCTGTTCATAAGTAAAAAGTCTTTTCCGGTCAAACCCTTCCGGGGGATAGTAACGATCTGACTTAAGAAAAAATCCTAGCGCGCGGCTGTACTGGTTACGAAGAACTTGTGAAACGAGATTGTGAATTAAATTGTAGAGACTAGCTTTAGCTTGATACTTACCTTCCGCATAATTGTATGAACGATAATAGGTTGAATTGTTATCAAAGTAATCGCGGACTTCCTGCGGGTATTGGTCATGACTCGATGCAATATAATCCCGAATTAATTTCTGTTCCTCAGGAGTAACTGCGAGTGCAACCTCAAATGCATTGGTTGGAAACGACCGGCGCAGTGACCAGGCTAAGCTCCAGGAGTTTGATAATGCATAGCCAATAAGTTCCAATATGGAGCTTTTCCCGCCACCATTAGGCCCAGCAAGAACAACTAAGTCGGAACCGTTCGATGGCAGGAAAAAAGGTCCTAAATGCACTTCTTGAAGATGACGAAAAGATTTAATATGTATTTCCTGAATATACATCAGCTATTTCCCTCTCTCACTTTATACCCTATTTTATTTCATATCCCTAAATTTGGCTTCGATTAAATTGAACCGCCCCCATTATTCACATATTTTGATCTTCATTGTTTCGCATGTGCTCCATATCGTAAAATCAATATTGCAATTGTCAAAATTAAAGATGAATCCCCGTCTTTGAACCTTAAAACTTACGTGTCTCGATAGATATAATTTAGAAATTCTTCATGAGATATATCGTCATTATACATATCAGCCGAGTCACCATGCTTATTGCGAAGCCATGTTTCATATCCTTTGGCAACTCCTCGCTCAAAATCTTCAATAGGATGACATATTGTACATAATACGACTACGTCATTTACTCTTTCTTCATATAGGTTTTCATAATTTTTATGATGAACCTCAAGATTATCTTTTCTTTTGCATTTAGCGCATTTTCTACCGAGTATTTCAAAAGCTTTGTCTCTTTTTTTCTTCCACTCTAGTGATTGAATATATTTTTTATATCCCATGTGAGCACTTTTAGAACCCAGCAAACAATTAGCCTTTTCTTTCTTGCCCTTTAATGTACTGCAGTTGAAATCAAGTGACAACTGCAAATCTTGTGTTCTTTTGGTTTTTCTCATATTAGTTAATCAATATCGCATCCCTCATTTTATCATATAAAATGAGGGCAAGCCTTGGAATATCAGTTTCCATTTCCTTTAAGCATTATCTCAAGAATTAAATTGAAGCACTATGGATTATATCAAAACTTTTCACAAATAGATATGCTATGGAAAGATTTGACCGTTATTTAAAGCTATTTTCTATTAAAATAATTAATTTTTTAAAATCTTTGAGATCGGCTATGTTTGAAAGTTCAACAATACGCTTTGCTACTTTTATTTTGTATTTATCCTGTCCTATAAAATTTGTTATTTCATCGCTTGTGTTTCGAGAAACGATAACTTGCGAAGGGCGTTCTTCCTCAAGTTTATCGATAACACTTGCCGCTGTTAACCATTCCATTGTTTTTTTATGCTGAAAAAAATCTTTATTAGATTTTAAGCTATTTTGTGTTTGGTATTTTGTGCGTTCCTGTAAACCACGCAATGCTTTTTCACCAGCTTCATCACCATCAATAATTAAAGCAACCTTAACTTCTGACGCATTTCCAAATGTGATGAGTGATTCGTATAGTGTACATGCACCTGATGCGTTGCCACCTGGAAAAAATCGTACATCAGAAGGATCAATTGATACTTTACCTTTAGAAAAGAGTTTTGCCCAAACACCCTTTAATAATATTTCATCAGAAGGCCCCTCTACTACAAGATTAAAAGGATATAAATACATCGAATCGAGCAGTGAAACACCAAGAAGTTGTCGAGCCAGATCATATTCATTACCTACTATAAATGTACTGTGTGGTTCATCAGTATTCTTATCAACGATTGCAACAAGAACGCCTTTGCTACGCGGTATAAAATGAGCAGAATGTGTAGTTATCATGGTTTGTACTTCTTCAGAGAATTTCTGAAGCACTAAAGACATTGCACGTTGCCGCGAGGGATGAAGATATGATTCTGGTTCTTCGATAGCCCAAACATACGTTACACGCAGATTATGACGTTGTGGATGATGTTCAGCAAGATATTTTAGTAAAAAAAGAAGAGTGCTAGTTTGGATACCTGCCCCTTTACCTTTAAGTCCAGTCATATACCTGTCTTGAAGTGATGGAATGAGGCTTGGAAGCATGCTTTCCAAATCATGAAAGGGTAAGCGTAATTCAAGTTTTTTTATTTCATTAAATACGCCAGATATAGCATTGGTTATTTCCTCTCCTGAACTTGTGAGGCGCGGTTCCAATCGTGTTAAGAGGGTTCCAATAGCTTCGTTAATTTGTTGTCTTGTTTTAACTGCCCCACTCCATCCGCTGAACACAGTTCTAATTAATTCATCACTGAGCTCTCTGCTTATAGTCTCCTGAATATCTCGACCTACTGGCAAATATTTGAATTTGATAGAACTTCGAACAGCCTCGACAACATCTTCAATAAGTCCTGCTCTAATACTGCGGAGGCCTGCTTTGCTGATAAAGCGCCATTGGGGTTTTCCTTGTCTTGTGTATTCTAGCCTTAATCGTAGTAAATTATTTGACAGCCTTTTCTGGCTCGATTCAGTTTCAAGCACTTTAATTGCACGGTCAATTTTATTGTCCTTAGACGGATCGAATTGCATCGTTACAGTAATGCGCGTCTGCGCATTATGAAGATTTGTCGCCTTCGGAAAATCAACAGATGCATCATATGGTAATGAATCAACGTGACCATTGAAGAAAAGTTGAAAAGCGCGGAGTATGTTTGATTTACCGGCATTGTTCGGGCCTACAATGACATTATATTTACCAAGCGTTAATTGTAGAGGTGTTCCAATAATTGACCGATAATTTTCGATTGTAATATCTTTGATTGTTATCATGAAGAAATGACCTTTTATCTATAGCCAAGATTTATGTTGACGGTTCATTTGCTATCTGTATTTATTAGAAACTTCCGCATTATTCATTTAATCTTTTGCAGCATCTTGCACATCTATTTCATATCCCGAAATTTGGCTTCCAGGTTCTCCTCTTCACCTCTTCCACGATTTTCGGTAAAATAGTGCCGGTCTTTCCCTCAAAAGGCTATAAAGATACAACCCCGATTCTAATCCGAGGCAATAGACCGTAAAGATTTTACCATATATTTGTTACAAATTATATTTTACAAAGTTTTATTGCAGAATTATTAAATTTTACGTTGAATTCTTCTTCAAGTATTTTTTGTGCTGAAATCGCTACTTTTTTCCTAACATTCTTATCATCAAAACAGAAAACGTGACCTCGCCAATTGTGTTCTACGTAATTATGCGCCCAGTCATCTACTCTAAATACATCTTTAAGTGTAACATAATCAGGCTTTCTAAATGTACCCTTATTAATATAAGTATCGTCAGCAGTTCCAGTAGGTGGTGTTTTAGGTAAATCAACCCATATTTGTTCTAACCTACACGGACGCCCGGCATCCTCCCATATCTTTTTTGCCAGCTTTCGCAACTCAGGATCCTTAGCATAAGATTCATTGCAAAATCGTTTCAATGTAGAGTATTCAAATAAATCTTTCGATGATCCATCTTTAACAGTTGTTTTTGATATGATCAGTGCACGTTTTAGAAGTCGTCTAAATTTTAAATCATGAATTAATTTATGGAGAGGATCATTCTTTTTCCTTAAATCTGCTTCTGCATATATCCTGCCGTCAGTTAGCCACAAAAAATTTGTTGTTTTTGATAAATCTCTCTTTCCGATTTTCTGGTCATTTCTTTTAGCATAGCCAATAATTGCCTTTAACATACAGTCGCATGCTCTCACTTTATGGTGCTGATACAGAGAGGTAAACAGGACCATTTTTGAGAAAAGGATTTGTTCTAAAGGCACCATGCCGTTTATTGACATAATGAGCATTTTTAATGTCTTCTTGGCAGGCCTTTTTATATCCGCAATTTGTACAGAATACCATAGTCTATCAAGATCTATCTGTAATGGTAGTCCACTGAAATGACCATCACGAAAAATATAATCGATTTTATCAGAATCAAATGGTCCATTAATTATATCCTGCACGAACTTCAATAAAGGATTTGTTACGCCGCCAACTATAAGATCTGCGGCCAAGTCTATATCGATAGAAATATTATATTGTTTAAGAACTTTTTTGAAAAAATTTTTAAACGGTGCACTTTTAACTATATAATAACTTAGTAATTCATGCGCATTCCATCCCTCATGTTTGCCCCCAGGACCGATAAGTGACTGCATATCCGGGAAAAAATTATAAATTTCTTCTGTGGAATGACTGAAAGGTCCATGCCCACAGTCATGCAACAATGCAGCCATTCTTACTAAGTCAATTTTGTCTTTTAGAATTTTCTGATACTTCGGTGTTTTACAAAGAGCTGTCAGCAACTGATTGCTTTGGTAAAGAACCCCAAGAGTATGCTCAAATCTAGAATGTGTTGCAGAAGGAAAGATTAAATATGAAAAAGCGGTTTGTTTTATTCCCCTTAGTCGTTGCAATAATGGGGTATTCAAAACTGCAACTTCATAGGGTTTTAGATGCTGTGTGCCCCATAATGCATCATGAATCACCTTACCTGGGTCTTCCGGAAAGGATACAGGATATACATTTACGTATTCATCAGCAAATTGATCGATAGCGCTTTCAAAAGCAGATCCCATGTAATTTGGCTTACTTTATCATAGAATATAGTTCTTTAGCTATTTTTTCGAATTCTGCTTTGTTTGATTTATAATAATTATTTAATTTTAGCTCCCAAAACTTTTTAAGATTATTTTTCTTAATAGTATAAGTGTTATATGTTGGATTAATCTTTCCTAAGTATTCTGGCTGCAAATTGGAAAGAACTTCGTCTAGAATTTTTGACCTTGGAAAGAGCAGATTTTTTCTGAAAACAAATTCTTTTAGAACAATATCGTGCTTTTTCCTGAGTTTTTCAAAGGCACTGTGTATGTCTTCCCTATCATTCCTAAAAGAATCTTCTGGATAAAAGTTTAAGATTGCCGCGACGACATCATAAGGATTTTTATAGCTTGATTGATTAAGGCTTGCCATAATTCCTCCTTAAAAATGAAATATTTAGAAGCCCTTCTGTATATACTGTGTTATTTGTATACTTTTATAATTTATACGTAATATTCGCTGCCATTGTCAAGAGATATTTAGCAAAAATTCAATGTAAGAAATAGGTTAAATTTTTGGCCATTAAACGTTCGGTAAATCATTTTAATGCTTATTGGTGAAGGTTCTAATTTCAGCAAACCTGCCATAGCGGTTCGAATATTATTTTTCATCGAGTAAACAATGACAGTTACTTATTTCACACCCCGAAATTG
>Ga0154900_1008_pt1 | contig 12754 bp, 11 predicted proteins | sample Rifle2008BG19ft_FD_105872 | JGI IMG/M metagenome (GOLD analysis project Ga0154900, IMG submission 105872) | Deltaproteobacteria bacterium RBG_19FT_COMBO_43_11
ATGGAGGTTCCTGAGGAGTTTGATAACCGGTCGTGAAATCGGTTCAAATGAACAATTAGTGAGGATAAGCATGAAAGATTCAAACCTTGATTCTATAATTGAAAAAGCGATTGCCAATGAGCAGGAAGCAAATCAGTTTTATCTAAAGCTTGCGGAAATAGTTACCGACAAAGCAGCTAAAGATACATTGCTTTATATGGCTCAAGAGGAAAAAAAACATAAAGAATATTTATTGCAATACCGCCAGGAAAGTTTTATTGGCAATGCCACTAATACAAGTAAAATAAAAAATAACAAAATAGCCGAATGTCTTCAATCACCCAAAGTAAAATATAATATGGACAGCAAAGATGTATACCTTATCGCCGCGGAAAGAGAACTTAACTCTTATAATTTTTACAAGGGGCTGGCATCTCTTCATCCGAAAGGAGAAATAAAAGAAATGCTGATGAAAATGGCAGCCCAAGAGTTGAAGCATAAAGAAAAGGTAGAGTATTTATACGCCAATACAGCTTTTGTTCAAACCGCGGGCGGATGATACAGCCGGGTTTGTTTTAAAAAATAAATTCTTTTGCCCGTGAAGGCAGAAAAAAGGAGTTGAAAAGTGGATGATTTTGTACCCAAAAGAATTTTTTTTACAAAAGGAGTGGGCACGCACAAAGATGAATTGCATTCCTTTGAGCGTGCCTTAAGAGATGCAGGAATAGAAAAATGCAATTTAGTGCAGGTTTCCAGCATTTTTCCGCCGCGCTGCAAAATGATTTCTAAGACTCAGGGACTCAAAGAGTTAATCCCCGGCGCTATTACGTATTGTGTTATGAGCCGCTGCTGCACCAATGAGCCTAAAAGGCTGCTGGCGTCATCTGTCGGCTGCGCCATTCCCGCGGAAAAATCATCCTACGGTTATATCAGCGAACATCACGCGTATGGTCAGACAGAAAAGCAAGCGGGTGACTACGCGGAAGATCTGGCCGCGGCCATGCTGGCCTCCACTTTAGGAATTGATTTCAATGTGGACGAAAGCTGGGATGAAAAAAAGGAAATTTTTAAAATAAGCGGCAAGATTGTTCGTACCCTCAACGTAACCCAATCAACAATTTGCAGAGATAATCAATACACCACGGTAATGGCCGCGGCTGTGTTCGTCTTTTAAATATTGGGCTGATAGGAATTGGCAACAGTAAGAATTGTATGCCTGAAAATGTTTTAAAAAAAGAAATACCTGATTTAAAAATGCAGGATGTCGGCGGAGCTGATTTGCCCTATCTTTATTATGAGGGAAGTACTCCGCAATTTCTTTTTGCCCATGCCACAGGTTTTTTGCCCTGGCTTTGGCATCCGGTGGCAAAGGAATTTGCACCGTCTAGTAAGGTTTGGGTTCCGTATATATGCAACTATCGAGAGTGTGATCCGGAAAAAGGCGGGTTGAGCTGGGATATTATCGCCAAAGATTTGGCGACTTTTTGCACTAAATTGCAAATAAAAAAATCTTTGCTTGTCGGACATTCGATGGGCGGAACAGTGCTTACCATTGCGGCTGCGTTATATGGAGTTGAGCCGCTGGGTTTGATTCTTATTGAACCGATTTTCCTGCCGGAAGAATTCTATTCGATGAAAGCCACGGTAAAAGATCATCCCCTGGCTTCAAAATCAATTAAAAGAACGAACCATTGGAAAAGTGAAGCAGAAGCTTGGGCTTATCTAAAATCAAAATCGCTTTTTTCGGATTGGGATGAGCAGGTTCTCCGGTTATATCTCGAATATGGAATGCAAAAGCAAGAAGCGGGCGATTTGAAACTAACCTGTACGCCCGAAAGCGAGGCCGCGATGTTTATGGGCGGCTGGAGCAGAAATCCCTGGCCGCTGCTCGATAAATTAACTTGTCCGGTTTTGGTTGTGGAAGGCGAAAAAAGCGAAAATCGTAATTTTATCGATCTGCAAAAGGTGGTATCCTTATTTCGCAAAGGTAAATATTTATCCATCGAGGGAGCCGGACATTTAATCCCCATGCAAAAACCAAAAGCAACCGCTGCAATCGTGAAAGAATTTTTGGCGGAAGCAATCTAGGATTTAAGACCTCAATTTTTAGCGCGTATTTCTCAATTTAGCCCAAAGCGACAATCTTTTTTTCTTTCGGCATTTTTTTAATTTCTATTTCCAGGCGCATCGCTTCTTTTCTATTCATGTGCCTGCTGATTTTTAATAACTTCACCGGCCTTTTTGCCCGTGTATATTTGGAAGCAGTTCCTTTGCTATGAGCAATCAGCCGCTTTTCAATGTCATTAGTACAACCAGTGTAGATACTATTGTCGTTGCAACGCAAAAGATATACCACCCATGATTTATTTGCCGCTGTCTTTTTTGATTTCATAATAAATTTATAACACGGCGACGGCACAAGGATCAAATCAAGGGAATAAAGAATATCGCCTGTCTTTTATTTCATAATCTTCGATTGAATGCGTTCCCGATACTCGATGATTTCGTTTCTCAAAATATCAAGGTCGGCAATGCGGTCGTCAAGCCGCTTTAAGTGATTCCCCATCAGTTCAAGGAGGCGCTTGAGCACCTTTTCATTGGATTTTTCAATCGTCCACATCGCTTCGAGTTCTTGCATGTCTGAAAGAGTCATGCCCATAATTTTCAGCCGCTTAATCAGTTTCAGGCGCCTTAAATCCGCATCAGTATAAACCCGGCGTCCCCCTTCAACGCGCTTGATGGAATTGAGCAGTCCGATTTCTTCGTAATAGCGGATTGTTCGCTGACTCATTTCCAGTTTTTTGGCTAAATCGCCGATGGATATGGATTCGTCGTTCATGTTTTACCACCCAATATACACGAATTTTAAAAAATCATGCCGCGTATTTTTCCCGAAGTTCCCTTTTTAAAATTTTTCCTGAGGGATTTTTTGCCAGTTCCTTCGCAACAAAGACCTTCTTCGGACACTTAAACCCGGCCAATCTTACTTTGCAAAAATCAATAATATCCTTATCGGATATTTTTGCTCCGTTTTTGGGAACGACAACGGCGGAAACAATCTCTATCCATTTCGGATCAGGAAGCCCGATAACCGCCGCCTCCGCGATTTCCGGATGTGAATATAGCACTTCTTCAACCTCCCTTGAAGCGACATTCTCACCTCCGGTCTTAATCATATCTTTTTTTCTGTCCACAACATACAAATACCCGTCGTTATCGAATACGCCAAGATCTCCACTGTGGAACCATTCAAACTGGAAGGCCTCGGCAGTTTTTTCCGGGTCATTGAGATACCCGGTCATAACCTGACCTGACCTGTGGACTATTTCACCCACCTCGCCTACCCGAACGAATTTTCCGTTATCATCCATAAGCCGTGTTTCCACGTTTATGACCGGCTTGCCCGCGGAACCAGATTTAGCAAACTGGTCGTCCGGTTTTAAAATTGCCGCCACCGGGCTCATTTCCGTCTGACCATAATAATTCCACAAACGCATTCCGGTAAAAGTCCGCCGGAGCTGCCTGATGACCTCCATCGGCATGATGCTCGCGCCGTATGCTCCTTTTTTCAGGCTGCCGAGATTGTAATTTTTGAATTCCGGATGATTGAGAAGCCCTATCCATACAGTCGGCGGGGCAAACATGTGATTAGCTTTATATTTCTCGATGTTTTTCATTATCTCCCCGGGATCGGCTTTGTGCAGGATAATGTTTGTCGCTCCGACGTAGATAAAAGGCATCAAAAAACAGTGTAGTTGGGCGCAGTGAAACAGCGGAAGAGCATGAATACTGATATCATTTTTTTCATATTGCCCCTCTATAATACAGCTGAAGTATTGCGACATGAGCGCCCGGTTGGAAAGCATTGCCCCTTTAGGTTTTGATTCCGTCCCGCTGGTGTAGGGTATCTGAACAATGTCTTCCGCGGAAATATCCATATCCGGATCATCATCGGGCATTTGGGACATTTCTTTTTCCAGGTCAAAATATCCATCGGGCAGAGCACCTGATCCCACCTGTATCAGCCCCCATTTTTGCACCGAATGGAACAGCTCTTTTTTTGATTCGACCAACGGTAAAAGACTATCTTCGACAAGAAATATTTTCGCGCCGGAGTGCGAAACAACATAAGATATCTCTTCGCTGTTGAGCATATAATTTACCGGAACCTGTGTCGCTCCGATTTTGGAAAGACCTAAAAGCGATATCGCGTAGTAATGCGAGTTATACGCATTGATGGCAACCCGGTCTCCTTTTTTAGCGCCGTACGAGAGCATCAAATTGGCAAATTGGCACGCCTGCTTTTCCAGTTCGTAAAATGTCAATGTTTTTTCCTGAAAAATTATTGCTTTTTGATCGGGATATTTCGCGGCTGATCTTCGGGAAATGTCGCCGACTGTATCGCGGTGAAACTTGTTTGTCATGTTGTTTAATCCATCCTCATTATTTATTTGTCATTGCGAGTCCGCCGTGGCGGACGTGGCAATCTAATACAAAAAGAGAGATTGCTTCGTTCGCTGCACTCTCTCGCAAAGACACACAATCAACTTAGTTTTTATATTTTCCGGCAAAAATTTCCTTCATTTTATATTTTTGAATCTTGCCGCTTGCCGTCATCGGATAGCTATCCACAAACTCCCAATACTTGGGAATTTTGTGCCGAGCTATTTTCCCCTTGCAAAATTCATTGAACTCTTCTTCCGTGGCCGTCTGCCCATTTTTAAGCTGGATTGCCGCCAAAACCTGCTCCCCGTATTTTTTATCGGGAATTCCGATTACCTGTACGTTGACGACCTTCGGGTGCTGATAAAGAAACTCCTCAATTTCCCGGGGATAAATATTTTCGCCGCCCCGGATAATCATGTCTTTAATTCTCCCGGTCACCTTGAAATAACCGTTTTTATCCACTTCTCCCAAATCACCTGTATGCAACCACCCATCCTTGTCGATGGCCTCTGCCGTAGCTTCCGGCATTTTATAATACCCTTTCATCACACAGGCGCTGCGCGTGACAATCTCGCCTTGAATATTGGCGGGCAAATCTTTCCCGCTTTCCGGATCGATAATTTTTCCTTCAATATCAGGTAAAAGCCTGCCGACCGTCGCCACCCGTAACTCCACCGGATCGTCACGGCGCGTCATCGTCATCACGGGAGCTGATTCCGTTTGGCCAAAAGCGATTACGATTTCATTACAATGCATTTTTGTTCTAACCTGATTCATAGTTTCTTCGGGACAAGGCGCTCCGGCCATTATGCCGGTGCGAAGGGAGGTCAAGTCGTAGCGGTCAAAATCCGGATGATTTAAAATCGCCACAAACATCGTCGGCACACCGTTTACTGCCGTGCACCGCTGGGCACCTATGGCCTCGAGCGCCTTCAGGGGGTCGAAAAATTCCAGAACAACCATCGTGGAGCCGTGATAAACGCAATTCATCGTGCTCATGACACAGCCGAAGCAATGAAAGAGAGGCACCTGAATGAGCAGTTTGTCTTTCTCGGTCAAGCCCATCACATCACCGACCATACGGGCGTTATTGACAACATTGTGATGTGTTAACATGACACCTTTAGGAAAACCTGTCGTCCCCGATGTGTATTGCATATTAATGGCATCATGGTCATCAAGAGCCTTCATCCGGTCGTCCAATTCCTGCTCCGTGATATCGTTTCCCATTTTGATCAAATCCGCGAAATGAAGCATCCCCGGTGTGCTTTCCCTTTTTCCGATATAAATGACGGTTTTCATCAGGGGAAGTTTTGCCGAAACAAGCCGCCCGGGCTCACAGCTATCCAATTCCGGAATGACGCGCCGGACAATGTCATAAAAGTTGATGTCGCGGTAAGATTCCATGACAAAGAGAGTTGCCGAATCAGACTGCTTCAAAATGTATTCTAATTCGTGGGATTGATAACTGGTATTTACCGTCACCAGAACTCCGCCAACCATACCCAGGGCAAATTGCAGATATAGCCACTCCGGAATATTGGTTGTCCAGACGGATACTTTGTCGCCCCTTTTAATGCCGCAAGCCATAAGGCCCCGGGCAATCTTTCTGCACTGGGCATAAAAATCATGATAATTTTGACGAACACCAGACTCAGGATGAATGAGCGCTAAGTTTAGCGGATAGCGCCGTGCTGTATCTTGAATTACCTGACCGATTGTTTTATTGACAAAACCAGGCATAAACCACCTTTTTCAATTTATTTATTCACCAGATATTTTTCTCAAAAGTATCCAATATTCTTTGGCAAAAAACTTTTTTCACCCGTTTTTTGAAGTTAATGCCACTTAACGTTAACTGGCATACTATAAGGGGTAATTTTTAATATGTCAAGGAATATTATAAAGTTAATTGTCTTTTGAAGACCGAGTAAAAAGCTATACTCGCAGTCAGTAAATATCCGATTCTTAAGCATGTTTTTCAAAAATGTTATCGAGTCGCCCTGCGGTGAAAAAATTTGGGGCGATAAAATTCTTGAAATTTTGCCGGATAAGTATTTTAAAGTTAAAGTCGACTTAAAACATTACCGCCCAATATTAAGGAGGATTGTATGTTCAATAAAAAGTTAATCGGGTTAACTATTCTTCTATCCCTGATATGGGTCGCCAATGCTTCGGCGGAGATTAAAGATGGGCTCTGGGAAATGACGACAAAAGTTGAGATGAAGGGTATGCCCGCTCAGATGCCGGCATCAACCGTACGTCAGTGCATTACGAAAAATAATCCCGTGCCACAATCCGACGCCAAGGGCTATAAATGTAAAACAAAAGATTACAAGGTAAGCGGCGATACCGTTACCTACACCGTAGAATGCACAGGTAAAGACAGCTTTGTGCTAACATCCGGGAAAACGACTTATAAAGGAAACACGTTTGACGGCACTTCAACGACCAATATAAAAACTAAAGGTCAGCCGGAAATCCAGATGACGAACAAGATGTCAGGAAAATATATCGGGCCGTGTACTAAATAATTTTGGAACACATTTTTTCTTGACGAAGGGCTTGAAATTATATATGAAAGCTCAGTAGCTTGGTAATGTAAACAATCTGTCACTTTTGGTTATATTTGTAAAGATTAAGGAGGATGCTTATGAAAAAAATTATGGTGTTTCTTTTCGCTGCAATTTTCATCGTCGCGGTTCTAGCCTTTGCCGCCGAAGTTAAAAAGACGGAACTAAGGCCTACCCAGATAGTAATGCAGGCCCGCGCAGCCTGGCTTAAGGCCATGAGCAAAAACCTGGGAGACGGCAATTTTCCAGCCATTGTCAAGGATGCCAATGAACTGGCGGCCCAAACCAAGAAAATTGGCGATGGTCTTGCCAACCCTCTGGCCAAAGACATAACGCTGGCCATTTCAGTGTTTGCCAATGAAGCCTCTGCTGCCGCTACCAAAAAGGATGCCGCCACTGTAAAAGTCGAGCTGGGAGCGATTAAGGCCAAGTGCGACGAGTGCCACGCCAAAATCCGAGACAAGAAATAGCCCGGCAAAAACAAGGAATGATCGGAACGATTCTATTTTACCGATAATACCCTGCTACTCTTAGTATTCCGGCGGTTGGAAGAATCTTTCCAACCGCTTTTTTTATCAAAATAAAGTAATAAAAGATGAGTGCGAGGCACATCATGAGGATTAATATAAAAAATGTCCGGCCAATAATAATGAGCAGTATATTGTTTTTCTCTTTTCTCCTTTTTCTGAGTTTCCTGGAAGCGTGTTTTTTTAAACCTGCTATTTCTCCCGTAGGAATATGGACATATCCTGGGGGCGCTGTTGAACCGATGTCCATGGTTTTTAATGCTGACGGCAAACTTACTTTTGTCGGCGGTTTTAAAAAATTTCATCCAGCGACATGGAAATATGATGCCAAGACACAGAAATTGCAGATAAAAATTTCGAACTACGATAAATCAGATAATGAATGCGGCGATTACAACGAGGAATATTCATGTCTACTTTATAATAGCAAAACAGACTCCTTTGAATCCAAATGGACTGAAAAAACCAAGAGCCTCAGCTTTCTAGGTTGGAATTTTCTGCGAAAATAGATTCATTAATTATAAAGCATAGAAACAGCTAAATTCACCGGCGCAACAATAAACAGGACGCTGTGGGGTCGTTGAAAAACCCCCTGTTTGGGGGCTATTCAAATACCCTAATATTGGTTAGGTACGTCATGAAACTGCATCTACTGACGCTGAAATTCTCGGGGAACTCGTCGAAACTCGAAGCGCCATTTCTGAGCGATTACCATCGGGTGTCACTCCCCCACATCCGCATATCCCTGGTCTTGGGAGCGTTACTTTACGCGGCTTTCGGTATCCTGGATGCTCTCCTCATGCCGGAACAAAAATACACCATATGGTTTATCCGTTTTATTATCGTCTGTCCCGTGCTTTTCGGGACTTTACTGGCATCATTTTCCAAGTCCTTTAAACGGTATATGCAGCCTATCCTGGCAGGCGTCTACGTTCTGGCTGGCATGGGCATTATTTGCATGATCGTTATTGCCCCACCGCCGGTCAGTTATTCCTATTATGCCGGCCTGCTGCTTGTTTTTATTTGGGGCTACACCTTCATTCGCATCTTGTTCCTCTGGGCGTCATTAGCCGGATGGGCGCTGGTGGCATTGTACGAAATCGCGGCCATCTGGATCAATCCGACGCCTTTTGCTGTTCTACTCAACAACAACTTTTTTTTCATCAGCGCAAACGTCATTGGAATGATGGCCTGTTATTCCATTGAATTCTATGCCCGGCGTGATTTTTTCCTAACGCAACAGCTGGAGATTGAGCGGGAAAATGTTAACAAGGTCAATCAAGAACTGGAAGAGCGTGTGGAAAAGCGAACAGCGGATTATCAGATCATTAATCGGGCGCTTGAACAGGAAATCACCAGCCACAAGCAGGCAGAGGCGGCATTGCGGGAGAGCGAGAGTAAATATCGTTTTATGACTGATAACGTCGCTGATATCATCTGGACCGTAGATATGAACCTTAATTTTACCTACATCAGCCCTTCTGTCCAAAGGTTTCGTGGTCTCACCGTAGAGGAAGCAATGTCGCAAAAGATACATGAGGTATTGACACCAGTGTCTTTGCAATATGCGCTCAAGGTTCTGGAAGAGGAATTAAAAACATTAATAAGCAACCCTGACCGCATAAAGGACAAGCTGACCATTGAATTGGAAGAATATTGCAAGGACGGGTCAACTATCTGGACAGAAAATGATTTGAAGTACCTTCCCGACCAAGACGGAAAACCGATCGGTATTATCGGTGTAACCCGAGACATCAGCGCCCGCAAGCAGGCCGAGAAGGCACTGCGCCAGAGCGAAGAATACTTTAAGGAGATTACAGAAAACTCTTCAGACGTCATTATCATTACGGATAAAAACGGAGACATAAAATATTGCAGCCGTTCGATCGAGCGTTTTTCCGGATACAAGCCGGAGGAACTAATCGGTAAAAGCGGGTTCATGTTTATTCATCCGGATGACGTTGAACGTGCTGTCGATGATTTCGGCAAGGCTATTCTGGCAATAGATGCCGCGATCCCCAATGAATTCCGTCTAGTGCTTAAAGACGGCTCGTCCCGTTATTTTGATGGGCTGGGAAAAAATCTCTTGGATCATCCAGCTGTTGCAGGTTTTATCATGAATATCCGTGATATTACCGAGCGCAAGCAGGCGGAGGAGGAAAAGCGAAATTTGGAAGAGCGCCTGCAAAGGGCGGAGAAGATGGAGGCACTGGGAACACTGGCGGGTGGTGTCGCCCACGACCTCAACAATGTCCTGGGTGTTATCGTCGGCTATGCGGAACTGCTTCTTATCGAAATTGATAAGTTAAGCCCAATCAGGCCACGTCTTACTAAAATCATGAATGGAAGCGAAAAGGCTGCCGCCATTGTGCAGGATCTGTTAACACTGGCAAGAAGGGGTGTTCCTGTCAGACAAGTTCTTAACCTGAATAAGCTTATTTTCGATTATCAAAAGTCGCCGGAGTTGGAGAAACTATCTTCTTATCATCCCGTCGTGCACATCAAGCTCGATCTGGAGCCGGATTTGTTGAATATCTCCGGTTCTCCCGTCCATCTGGCAAAGGCACTATCCAATCTGGTTTCGAATGCAGTTGAGGCCATGCCCAAAGGTGGTGGCCTGACCATTAAAACAACCAATCAATATATGGACAAACCTGTTCATGGATATGACCATATCCGCGAGGGAGATTATGTTGTCCTTTCCGTAACCGATACAGGTGAAGGCATACCTTCTGCAAATTTGCAACGTATCTTCGAGCCGTTTTACACGAAGAAGGTTATGGGAAGAAGTGGGACGGGGTTAGGCCTGGCGGTGGTTTGGGGAACGGTGAAAGATAATCAAGGCTACATTAATGTCCAGAGTGAAGAAGGAAAGGGAAGCACCTTTACTCTTTATTTTCCTGTAACGAGGGAAGAAATATCCGTCGAAGCTGCTTCTGTGTCCGTTTCCGAATACATGGGGAGGGGTGAAACCATTCTGGTAGTGGATGATGTCAAAGAGCAGCGCGATTTGGCGGAGGAAATGCTGAAGAAATTGAATTATAAAGTGTCCAGCGTTGCGAGCGGTGAGGAAGCAATAACTTACATAAAGGAGCATAAGATTGATCTTGTGGTTTTAGATATGATTATGTATCCAGGAATGGATGGACTAGATACCTATAAGGGGGTTCTGAAAATCCAACCGAAACAAAAAGCCATCATCGTCAGCGGTTTTTCGGAGACTAAACGCGTGGATGATGCCCACGCCCTGGGAGCGGGCGAATACGTGAAAAAGCCTTATTTAATAGAAAAACTGGGATTGGCTGTGAGGAAGGAGCTCGACCGATCCGTATCAATTCGGAAGAAATGAAAGAGTATTTCGCCATGCCCTATAAATACGTTGCGGACAGAAATCTTTCCGACGATTTTTGGACCATCCGCCGCGGCGGATATATGCTTTCTCCATAAAGATCAAGAGCCTCAGCTTTCTAGGCTGTGGTTTAATGACGAAGAAAGTGTCGATGCAGCTATCAGGGCGTTTAAGCAAAAAGATCGTCTAGGCTCACGTCTTGAAATATAAGATTTGGTCATGATCGAAAATTGAGGCGAACTTGTAGGGTACTAGGGTCACATTTGGATCTGCCGAACCTGTATTGTAATCTTTCTATCAATAAACATGGGTACAACACCTCACGTTTTATGGTCAATATTTAATTGACATACAATGAACGTTTCTCCTATACTGTCTTGCCGGAAAAAAAGTTCTTATTGATTCAATTTATCAATGCAAATTTAACCGTAAGCAGCTGTGGTTAACCGGTAATAATATCTATGACCGTAAAATCCAAAAAAGATCGCATTGCCGCAATGATTGCTTCCCTAAAACGAGCAGCTGAGGGAGATTATTCGAAGATAATCGATATCTCAGGGAAACATGATGAGATCGATTCCCTTGCCGACGCAATAAATAAGATGCTCAAAAAAACTGACAAGCTTCTTTCCGGTCAGAAACAAACTAAAGCAAAATTAAAAACAAGTGAGAAGCGTTACAAAAATATCCTCGACAGCATGGAAGAATCTTATTTTGAGGTGGATTTGAAAGGGAATCTGGTGTTTCACAATGATACCGTGCTCAGGCACCTTGGCTATACTTCCCACGAGATCAATAACATAAACTTCCGACAGCTTGTCGATGACGAGAATGCGAAAAAAGTCTTTGAAGTATTTAACAGCGTTTTTCTCACCGGAGAGGCAGTCAAGGGCTTCGATTGGGAAATTCTCCGGCGGGATGGGGGAAAAATTGATGTCGAATCGTCAGTTGCCTTGAGAAAAGATGAAAAAGGAAAACCGGTCGGTTTCAGGGGCGTTGTGCGCGATGTTACGAAGCGCAAGCAGGCTGAAGAAGAATTGAAGCGAAGCGAGGAGAGATACCGCACTATTCTGGACATCATGGGCGATGCTTATTATGAAATGGACTTGAAAGGCACATACACGTTTGTTAACGATACCGCCTGCAAGCTTTATGGTTATCGGCAGAATGAACTAATCGGCATGAGTTACCGCGATATTCTTACGCCGCAGGTCGCCAATTATATGAAGGAAGTTTACAGCAGAATTTACCAGAGTGGCAAACCAGAACTGCTGATTGATTATGAAATTATCGACAAGAATGGAACCGTTAAAATTCATCAGATGAGTGCCGCTCTGAAGAGGGATGCTGTAGGAAAGCCAACTGGATTTCGTGCTTTGACCTGGGATGTTACTGAACACAAAAAAGCCGAGGCCGCCCTGCGCATAAGCGAGGAGAAATACCGCAATATTCTGGAAAACATGGAAGAAACCTATCTGGAATCGGATCTGAAAGGGAATTTTGTTTTCTTCAATGACGCTTTATGCAGTATGCTGGGTTACTCCCGCGCCGAGCTTACCAATATGAACTACCGTAATTGTATTGCGCCCGAAACAATTCCGGCCATATTTCAGACATTCAATGAGATTTATCGCACCGATAAACCGAAAACCATTATCATTCATGAATTAATTGCCAAAGACGATTCAAAAAGAATCGTGGAGGCGTCCGTCTCGCTGTGCCGTGATCAGTCGGGCCAACCCGCCGGTTTCCGCGGTGTCGCCAGAGACGTGACGGAAAAGATCAAAGCGGAACTTGCCCTTAAAGAGAGCGAAAAACGCTACCGGATGATTGTGGAGAATATGCACGAATCCATTGCGGTTATTGATCTCAATCTGCAA
>Ga0154900_1121_pt6 | contig 12512 bp, 7 predicted proteins | sample Rifle2008BG19ft_FD_105872 | JGI IMG/M metagenome (GOLD analysis project Ga0154900, IMG submission 105872) | Deltaproteobacteria bacterium RBG_19FT_COMBO_43_11
TGCTTATTATTCCCGAAGGATTGGAAAAAATTCCTCTACGAACTCTAACGCAGAGGATCATTAACCTCATGGGTGCATGGCATTCACAGCTTCTGGAGGTAATGGGTGCCATGGGTATTCGTGAGGCGCGCCGGCTGCGCGGTGAATCCGGAAGAGCAATCTTCTTTGAAGAAATCGATAATGACACCTTTGGAAAATTATTTAAAAAAAGAGAAACAGCAAACATATGAAACCATCAACTGTAAAAATTAAAAAGACGCCTTCGCGATTTAAGCATCAGGTGCCTAAATATAAAGTCACCAGGTCTAACGCGTGCATCAATTGCGGTACTTGCGCCAAATCATGCCCCTACGGAGTTCATGAAAGGGTTGAAGGACACAACAAGGTAAATTTACCGATTGACTATAAATGCATCGGCTTTGAATGCCAGAATAACGATTTTTACTGCGTTGCCAAATGTCCGCGCAAAGCATTGAGCCTCTCGATGAATCCAATGTATGAAACACTGGGAGACTATCGCTGGACGGCGGACATGATTACCGGAACCTGGATCATGGCGGAAACCGGCTATCCGCCCGAGCGAAAAGATCTGGAATATAATATCGGAAATTCCGGCGGCGGATTCGACAAGCTCAGATTTAAGTTTCCTTCCGGCCGGCCTAAAATCGATAAGTTTGAAATCTCCACGGAAATTCCCTTGAACCGAAGAAATGACGGTCGCCCCAACGTCATCATTTCCACGCCTGTCTATGGCGGTGGAATGTCCTTCGGTTCGGTAAGCCTGCCCACCATGCTTTCCAAAGCACGCAATGCTACGCTATGGAATACCTTTACTTGTACCGGTGAGGGAGGATATCCGGAAATGCTTCAACCCTATGACCACCATGTTATTACTCAAGTGGCAACCGGTCTGTTTGGTGTACGTGAAGAAACAATACAGCGGGTGAGAATAGTAGAATTTAAGTACGCTCAAGGTGCAAAGCCGGGACTTGGCGGGCATCTCCTGGGAGAAAAAAATACCGAAAGCGTTGCTCAAATGCGCGAAGCAGTCAAAGGGACCTCGTTGTTTTCACCCTTTCCGTTTCACTCGGTGTATTCCATCGAAGATCACAAGAAGCACATTGACTGGATCAAAGAGATCAATCCCCAGGCATTAGTCTCTGTTAAGGTTTCGACTCCCAATGATGTAGACATGGTTGCCGTGGGATCTTACTACGCCGGCGCGCATATTATTCATATTGACGGCGGTTATGGTGGTACAGGTGCAGCACCAGACATTGCCAAGAAGAATATTGCTATGCCTATAGAATATGCCATAATAAAAGTTCATAATTTTTTAAAGGAAGAGGGTGCCCGGGAAGCAATGACGCTCATTGCATCAGGCGGTATACGGACTGCTCATGACCTGGCCAAAGCAATTTGCCTTGGCGCAGATGGTGCGGTTATCGGTACAGCAGAACTGGTATCGCTGGAATGTGTCCGATGCGGAAACTGCGAGTCGGGACGCGGTTGCGCCCGGGGTATTGCTTCTACTGATTCCGAGCTTTCCGACCTCTTTGAGGAAGAATGGGCTACACAACGCCTTGTTAATATGTACCATGCCTGGAATGTCCAGCTGGTGGAAATCCTTCAGAAGTTTGGTATGAAAAGTGTCAGAGAGCTTGTTGGCCGGACGGATTTGCTGGAGCACATAGATTATAGCGCGCCCCGTTAGAGAAGCGGGCATTTATAGGATTTTAACCCCAACAAGAGTTGGTAACTTCCTCTAACGGGGTAAATAAATCCCATTAGAAATTAAGATGAAATATTATTTCTAACGGGACAAAGCGGAGTTTGCTAATAATGGATAATGTGGAAAAAATAATCAGGTCACGCACGGAGCTTTGCAGCCAGGTGCCGCCTTTAAGCCCGAATACGGAAGAAGAAGGCGGCTGCGGTGTCACCGGATTTATTTGTTCGATTCCAGTAACCGGAAAGAATATTTTCGAGCCGTCCGTACAGATGCATAACAGAGGTAATGGAAAAGGCGGCGGCATCGGAGCTGTCGGGTTTATTCCCGAAGCACTGGGCGTTTCCCAGCAGGTGCTGGAAGAAGACTATATGTTGCACATCGCCCTCCTTGATGCGAGCGTGTATGAGGAGCTTGAAAATACCTTCATCAAACCTAATTTTAAGATTGATAAATTCGAAAAGCTCGCCACGATTGACGACTATCGCAGTATCGGTCTAGAAGTTCGGCCACCCGATGTTATGCGTTATTTCGTCCGCGTTAAGGATGATGTGTTGGATAAATTCATTAAAGACAATAAATTTTCCTCTCTGGACAGGCGGGATGCCGAGGATGAGTTTGTCTATCAAAACAGCTTTAAGATTAATACCCACTATTATGCTTCCCTTGGTGAAAAGAAGGCTTTTGTCATGTCTCACGGCAGAAACATGATGATCCTGAAAATCGTAGGTTATGCGGAAAACGTCGTTCGGTACTACAAGCTGGATGATTTCAAGGCTCATGCCTGGCTTGCTCACCAGCGCTATCCCACCCGCGGCCGTGTTTGGCACCCCGGCGGCTGCCATCCGTTCAGCGCCCTCAATGAAGCTCTGGTGCATAACGGTGATTTTGCCAACTATCAATCCGTCCTCGAATATCTTAAACAGAGAAACTACTACCCGCTGTTTCTTACAGATACCGAGGAAGCAGCTCTTCTTCTCGATTTGTGGAGCAGGGTATATAAATATCCGCTGGAATATCTGATCGAAGCCATGGCCCCGACTTCGGAAATGGACTTCGATATGCTGCCAGTTGAAAAGCAGCAATTATACAAAGCTATTCAAACCAATCACGTCAATTCCTCGCCCGACGGACCTTGGTTCTTTATCATCGCCAGAAACGATGTGAAAAAGAATCAGTTTCAGTTAATCGGCATTACCGATACGGCGATGCTTCGTCCCCAGGTGTTTGCACTACAAGAGGGAGAAATCCAGGTCGGGCTGATCTGTTCGGAGAAGCAGGCGATTGATGCGACGCTCATTTCACTTACGCGCGAAGATCCGCGTTTCCGGCCTATTGCCGACAAATATTGGAATGCCCGCGGCGGCAGCTATACGGATGGCGGTGCCTTTATCTTCAGCCTGAAAGACACTGCAGAGGGCATGAAGCTTATTTGTACCGACAAGTTCGGAAAAGTAATTAAAACTCCGAAAGGCAAATCCTCCTGTGATATAACTAAGAAGATAACTGTTACGGAAGACTACAAGCCGATAGAAGGTGAGATTGCTGTTTCATTTACCGAAAATGATTATGCAGTCGCTGCCGATAAATTGTTTACATATGTAAAGGACAGCATCGGCGGTTTTAATCCCGATAAGTTCAGATTCTGCATTGAGACAATCAAGAGTTATGCACTAAAAAGCGACAAAGGCAAACAAGCAGCGATCAAAGCATTAACGCTTTTGACTGATCGCAGATTCAATACCGGCTTGATAAAAAGAAGCTCCCTGCTCCATGTTGTGAAAATAGCTCTGGATGATATTTTTGACTCCATTCCGTCGATTACAGAAATGTCTGAATCACGATTCAGCCGCATTAATTATGCCAGCCGTGATCACTTTCGCGCGCCGAAAAATAATGAGAAAATTATGATTATTGATGCCGGACAATTTGAACCGGAAGGCGACAATTGCGATGCGGTAATGATGGTGAAGGCCTTTAAATTCGGCTGGAAGAATTTCATTGTTTACAAATATCGTGGTCAGCGCTTTACCGGTTGTGGTTTCGGTCCGGCCACAAAGGACGTAAGGATTGATGTTTACGGCGCTTCCGGCGACTATTTGGCGTCGGGCATTGACGGCATGGAGATTTACGTTCACGGTAATGCCCAGGATCAACTCTGCCAGATTATGAAAGATGGAAAACTTGTGGTGTTTGGCGATGTCGGCCAGACATTCATGTATGGCGCCAAGGGCGGCTCCGCTTATATTATGGGTAACGCTGCGGGAAGGCCTCTAATTAATGCTGTCGGCAAACCGCGTGTGGTGATAAATGGCACTGCCCTGGATTATCTCGCCGAATCTTTTATGGCGGGTGATCCTCTCAAAGGCGGCGGTTTTGTAATTCTCAACGGCATCGGCTTTGACGACGAGAACGGAGAGATTTGCGAATACGATTCGCCATACCCCGGTTCAAATATATTTTCTCTTGCTTCCGGCGGGGCTATTTACGTCCGCGATCCGCACAGAAAATTAGTTGATGAACAGCTCAATGGAGGCGAGTTTGCCGAGATTACCGATGCCGATTGGAAACTGATCCGGCCATATCTGGAGGAAAACGAAAGACTTTTCGCTATCACCGTAGATAGGCTTTTGACGGTTGCCGGCAATAAAAAACCTCCGCAAGCGGTTTACAGAAAAATAATGCCGCAAAAAACGTCTGCCGTCTCCAAAGAAGATGCGGGTTTGGAGGAATCAGCCGAAGAATATTGAACTAAATGTTTTCTGAGGCTGTATACGAATGTGACGGCAAAGGCTATTTATAGCATCACTATTTCTTTTGATAAGCACTGCGTAAAATCGCGGTGCTTTTTCTTTATCCATTCTTGTGTAAGAAATGGATTAAAAAATAGATATTTTCATTGGCGGGAATTTTCATTATAGTAATAATCATGATAATTGACACAATACTTGTATCAAAGGTGCTTTAATGATCCCCATATCCGCCGTCAGTACCGGCATTAAAGGATTGGATAAAACTCTTAATTACCTGCAAATGGGTGATAATGTTGTCTTTCAGGTGGAAAGTATTGAAGACTACAAAACGTTCGTAATTCCTTATGTAACCGCAGCGTTAGAAAAAGGAAGGCGCGTTGTTTATATGCGCTTTGCCCAGCACCCGCCGATTTTAGAGTCAGCCGGAAAAGTTGCCACCTACAAACTTAACGCCGATATCGGTTTTGAATCTTTCTCCACACAGGTTCATAATATCATCCATAAGGAAGGACGCGATGTTTTTTATGTATTTGATTGTCTCTCGGATCTGCTTTTGACTTGGGCGACTGACCTAATGATCGGCAATTTCTTCGTGATTACCTGTCCTTACCTTTTTGAATTGAATACTGTCGCCTACTTTTCTATCCTCCGGAACCGGCATTCTTTTAAAACTATTGCCCGCATCAGAGAAACTGCCCAAGTACTTCTGGACGTTTATAACTACCAGGGCAAACTCTGCGTTCACCCGGTTAAAGCATGGCAGCGCTATTCGCCGACGATGTTCCTGCCGCATATTGTCGAAAACGATGAATTCGTGCCCATTATGAATAGCGCCGATGCCTCTAATTTATTTTCCTATCTGACTCAAGCTGCCGCCGGCAACGCCGAGAGAAATCTGGACTACTGGGATCGCATATTCCTGCAGGCCAAAGACCTGCTGGAAAGTCCAAAGGACGCCAAAGAAAAACAGAAAATGATAGAGCAGCTTGCCCGTGTATTAATCGGCAGAGAAAAGAGGATGATTGATCTCGTAAAAGAATATTTCACACTGGAAGATCTAATCGAAATTAAAGAGCGGCTCATCGGGACGGGCTTTATCGGCGGGAAATCGGTCGGAATGCTTTTGGCTCGCAATATTTTGCGAAAAGACCCTTCGGTAAAATGGGCGGAACATCTGGAGCTACATGATTCATTCTATATCGGCTCCGACATCTTTTACTCCTATATAGTTCAAAACGGCTGGTGGAAAGCTCTGATGACCCATAAAACGAAAGAAGGCTATTTTGAGAGCGCTCGGGAATTGAGAGGCAAAATGCTGAAAGGCGTTTTTTCCGAAGAAGTCCGGGAACGTTTTCAATTAATGCTGGAGTATTACGGGCAATCGCCAATTATAGTGCGCTCCAGCAGCCTTCTGGAAGATGCCTTCGGCAATGCTTTCGCCGGAAAATATGAAAGTTATTTTTGCGCTAATCAGGGGACGCCGGAAGAGCGCTATGAAAAATTTGAGGAGGCAGTGAGGAAAATCTTTGCCAGTACCATGAATATAGATGCTCTCACTTATCGTTTGCAGAAAGGATTGGATCAGCAGGACGAGCAGATGGCTTTGCTGGTACAGCGCGTTTCTGGTTCTTACCGTAAGAATTATTTCTTTCCGGAAATAGCTGGTGTCGGCTTATCTTATAATACCTTCGGCTGGAAAAAAGGAATGGATCCGAAGGCGGGATTACTGCGGCTTGTTTTTGGGCTCGGAACAAGGGCTGTAAACCGGGTGGAGAATGATTATCCCCGCATCGTTGCGCTGGATGAGCCGTTGGTTAAACCCTATGCAGACCAGAAAGATGCCGGGCGTTTTTCTCAGCATGGGGTCGATGTTTTGAATCTGGAAGAAAATCGTTTTCAATCTCTATCGATGGCCCAGGTACTGAGCGACGATTTGGATGAACATTTTTATCTTATCGGCTCGCGCGATATTGATGCCATGGAGCGAATGAAGGATTTAGGCAGGCAGAAGGAAGTATGGATACTCACCTTCGATGAACTGCTCTCCTCAACCGAATTTCCAAAGCTCATGTCCAAAATGCTCAAACGATTAGAAAAGATCTATGATTATCCGGTGGATATCGAATTTACGGCGAACTTTAATGCCCAAGGAAAAATTCAAATCAATCTCCTTCAGTGCCGACCATTCCGGACAACAGGTCATTATAAGCGCGTAAAAATACCGGATAAGATCGATGAACATAAAATATTGCTCAGGCAGGAAGGTAACTTCATGGGTGGCAACGTTTACCAAACTATTTCGCGAATTATTTATATTGATCCTCAGGGTTATGCAAAGCTGCCACTTGCGGAAAAATACAGTATTGCCCGATTGGTGGGAAAAATAAATAAGACTATTAATCGGGAGGAAATGCCGACAATTCTTTTCGGGCCAGGCCGCTGGGGAACAACGACTCCGGCCATGGGTGTCCCGGTTACTTTTGCCGAAATAAATAATGTCACGGCCATTGCCGAAGTAGCCTATAAGGAAGGAAGTTTGATTCCGGATTTATCGTTCGGCACGCACTTTTTTCAGGACATGGTGGAGATGAATATTGTTTATCTGGCCGTTTATCCGGAGCAGGAAAATGTTACATTTAACGTCGTCCAAATGCAAAAAATGCCCAATATTCTCAAAGAACTGATGCCAGAGGATAGCCGGTATGCCGATATTGTTCACGTCTATGATGTTAGAGAAAAGAATTTGGTATTGCTCTCCGATATTGTGGCGCAGGAAATGGTCTGTTTCTTCGATAATGCCTAGCAATTAAATTAGGATATTCATCTACTCGGCTGCATGGGCGTATTTATTCTTTTTGCGGAAAAATTTCGGATCAATTCCCAATTTAGCAATTTTATACTGCATGATGCGTTTGGTGGTTCCCAGCATTTTTGCCGCTTTGGTTTGATTTCCCGCGACTTCTTCCAAGGCATCAATAATCAATGATCTTTCCTGCGCTTCCACAACAGAAGACAGCTTACCACGTTCCTTTTTGTCCAATTCCTTTTCTTTTGCCTGTAAAGACGGGGGCAAATGCATGCACTCGATTGTATCGCTACTGGATAAGAGCACGGCCCGTTCAATGCAGTTTTCCAACTCCCGCACATTGCCCGGCCATTTATGGGATAAAAATACTTCTATAGCCGCTGTTGAAATTCTTTTAATGTTCTTGCCCATTTCCTTACTGTATTTTAGGATAAAATGATCGGCTAACAAGATAACATCACTGCCTCTTTCGCGCAAAGGAGGTAAATAAATAGGAAAAACATTCAAACGGTAAAATAAATCGGCACGAAAACGTTCCGATAAAATATCTTGTTCCAAGTTTCTGTTTGTTGCCGCGATGATGCGCACATTGACATTAACGACCCGCGAAGAGCCCAACGGCTGAAATCTCTTTTCCTGCAAAACACGCAAAAGTTTTACCTGAGCCGCGGCGGAAAGCTCGCCTACTTCATCCAAGAAAATTGTGCCGCCGTTAGCTTCTTCAAATCTTCCACGACGTTGCTGCAATGCGCCGGTAAAAGCTCCCCTTTCATGGCCAAAAAGCTCGCTTTCAATCAATGTGTCGGGAATGGCCGCGCAATTAACCTGCACTATTGGTCCATTGTGCCGGGGAGAATTCAGGTGAATTGCCCGCGCGATTAGTTCCTTGCCCGTCCCGGTCTCACCGGAGATTAAAACAGTTGTGTTGGAATCGGCAACCTGCGCGACCAAACCAAATACTTCCTGCATCGGTTTAGAATGGCCGATAGTTTCCATCGAAGGCGGGCGGTTACTGCCGACAATTTTTTTCAGCCGTCTGTTTTCCTCTTCCAGCGCCCGAATATGCACGGCCTTAGCCATCAATTCCGCAACGGAAGAAAGTATCGCCAGTTCTTTATCCAAGTTTTTTACTTCGCGCGCGACTTTATCGGCCGACAAAACGCCGACTACATGATCATCGTAAATGATGGGAACACAAAGAAAAGCCAACTCCGACCTGTTTAAATGCCGCCTTGCTCCCGTGCGGTCTAAAAAATGAGTAGCATGGCCTAAATTAGCCACAGCCATCGGGCGGCCTGTTTGGGCGACCTCGCCGGTAATGCCTTCACCGGGTTTATAGGTTACGTCCAGTCCTTCGATATTTACGTCATGGGCTACATCCAGCCAGACTTCTTTTTTTTCTCGATCCAGAAGCGAAATCATTCCCCGCTCCATACCAAGGCGCGAACTCATCTCCTGTAAAATTTGCTCTAATTGGTCACGTAAATCCGCAGGCTGAGCTAAAATCTTAGAGATAGTATGCAGGGCAGCTAGCTCTTCATAACTATGAATGCTCAAATTAGGCTCTACCTCAATAAAAATTTTTTTCGAAACTTTGCTCATAAAAGGCCTAAAGAACCTTTGAGATGTATTTTGTTACAAAATTGTACCAAAAGCAATCATTATTTTCGGTTCTAGCTTATAAACTGCAAAGAATGAACCAATTATGAACTTTTTTTGACAATTGAACGTAAAAATAAACAAATAGGAATAAAAAAACAGCAGCTGAGCTTTCAATGTCGGGACAGCAGCGGCACGGGCAGCAGCCTGCTTTTGCCTTCAAGCGCGTATTAATACGTCTGCAAATCTACGCTATATTTTCCCGCGCAAATTTGGTGTTTTTGACATCCTTTTACCCCGAATAAAATAGCATACCCGTTTACCGAAAGTATTAATTACCAGAGTAAAAAATCTTCACAGCGAATATCGTTTTTGTGCTAAATTTGTTTATAATTTCCGAAAGGAGATATTGATATGACAGACAATAAACCAACCATCCCTGAAAATACATGGAAATGCAGTAATTGCGGCAATACCATTGTCGTAATTAATTCGCCCGAGATCTGTCCCGTCTGTAAGCAAAAATGCGAGTTTCTTAACGTTACCTGCTACGAACCGGACTGTGGTTTTACGGGAATGGATAATCGCTTAAAACCGACGAAATGAAAAAACTCAATTCAGTTTTTTCCATAGGTTTTGTTGAGGATATTTCATTTAAATAAAGGCTATGTAATATGTGTTCATCTTCCGACCAATTATTAAAAAATGAATATTTTCTTCGTTTGAATCGCGTTATAGACTACCTTCTAAATCATTATGCTGAAGATTAGAAACAACAAAAGTAACAATGAGCAAGATATTAAATCTCCAGCAGTGTTTTTTGGAACATTTTTCAATTATAAAAAGAAAAGGAGGGCGTATAAAATGAAAGGTTTAAAGAGAAGTATTTTTGTATCGGTAATAATTTTCTTCTCGGTGTTTTCTTTTACGACTGCTTTTGGCGAGGAGATTAAAATCGGCGTTATCGGGCCGATGAAGTTTGTGCAGGGTATTGGCCACTGGAACGGCGCGGTAATGGCTGCCGATGAGATTAACGCCAGAGGAGGCGTTAAAGTTGGCAACAAAATGATGAAAATCAAGCTTATTAAAGCTGATTCCAACGAATTCCTTAATGTTACGGACGCGAGCAATGCCATGGAACGTCTGATCACCAAAGATAAAGTGGATTTTGTTGTGGGAGGTTTCCGGACGGAAGCTATGTTGGCCATGCAGGACATTGCCATGGAAAAAAGGGTAATTTTTATTGGTTGTGGCGCGGCGCACGAAGAGCTCTGCACAAGAGTGGCCAAGTACTATGATCAATACAAATATTTTTTCCGCATGACGCCTTACAATTCCGGCATCCTGGTAAAAGTGGCATTTATTCACGTAGCTACCGTTGCTGAAGTATTGAAAAAAGAATTAGGGATAGACAAGATCAAAGTCGCTCTTGTCGCGGAAAAAGCCCAGTGGGCTGATCCTATGGTCCCGGCGGTTCAGGCCACCCTTCCCAAAATGGGTATGGAATTGGTCGGTGTCTGGAGACCCTCTCCGGTGGCGACTGATGTTTCCGCCGAACTGGCAGGAATTCAACGTGCCGGCGCCCATATTATTTTCACCGTCTTTTCCTCTTCGGTAGGCATTCCCTTTGCCCGTCAGGCGAACGAGTTGAAGATTCCCGCGATACAGGTTGGCATCAATGTGGAAGCATCGAAGGATGATTTCTGGAAAGCTACACGCGGCATGGGCAACTATGTTATAATCTCCGGCACTTATGCCCGCGGTGTTGAACAAAATGAACATACCAAGGCTTTTGTTGAGGGCTATATAAAAAGATTCGGCGAGATGCCGACTTATACTGCCGGTACTCATGATGCTATTAAATTTGCGCTTGTGGATACCATTGAAATGGTCGGGACCCTTAATCCTGATAAGATAGTGGAAGTTTTGGAAAATCGTGTTTATAAAAATACTACAAGTACGATCAAATATATGAAGGATAACCTGGGCAGGCCTCTGCACGACATAACGTTTGGACCGGGGTATGCGACGGGCCTTGGTGTGCAATGGCAGGATGGCAAGGTGGTCGGCGTTTGGCCCAATCATTGGAAGCCTGCTCCCAATGTGGATGTGACCTACAAAGGTATGCAGCCTATTAAGCTACCGCCCTGGATGATCAGCTATTATAAGAAAGAAGTTCCTAAAGTGGTAGCACCTAAAGCAACTCCCAAGAAGAAATAATTAATCTATTGTGGTATCCTTCCCGCCCTTTTGCTTAAAAACGAAGGGGCGGAAGGTTTCCGCGTTTATTAAGAAATGAAGATGTAATAATAAAAGATAATTGAAAATAATTGAGGAAGGTTTTATTGCAAAAAATATTTGGAAGTGCAGTAACTATGGCAATACCGTTGTGGAAATTAAACCGCTGGAGGTCTGCCCTGCTTGTAAGCAAAAATGCGAGTTTCTGAACGTTACCTGCTACCAGCCGGACTGCGGCTTTACCGGCATCGATAAATACTTGAAATAAATGTATTTTGATACTATATAAACAGAAAGTGAGCTAACCGGCCAGTGCTTGGAATATTGGCTGATATTTCCAAAACATAGTTAACGATACTTCATATTAAATAAGCGCTATATATATGTGCCCATCTTTTGATCCATTATTAAAAAACGAATATTTTCTTCGGTTGAACCGCGCCATAGATTACATTCTAAATCATTATGCTGAGGATTTAAATTTGACGAAGCTTGCTTCAATTGCTTGTTTTTCCAAATTTCATTTTCATCGTCTGTTCCATGTCATTATTGGTGAGACAATCAATGATTTTGTCCAGCGTATTCGTCTGGAAAAATCCGTGCACAAATTAAACATTGAACTTAATAAGTCAATCACCGAGATTGCTCTGGATTGTGGATTTTCCAGTTCACAACACTTCGCTAAAGCATTTAAAGCTTTACATGGTTTTACGCCTTCTGATTATCGGACTAAGTTTAATTGGGAAGGCTGGAGAAGTACCATGCAAGCTGTTGGAAATAACGAACTGAAAGAATTTGAATCCACGGCAGAATTTCTTCATAGCCGATATTTTATTCAGCAGAATTTATCCCTAAAAAATATTATTAATAGAGAAAAAGAGCTCCAGGTGAAAATAGTGGAGATGCTGCCTTTTCGCGTGGCTTATGTGCGCAAAATAGGCCCTTACTCAAATGAAACGCTTTTGCCGGCCTATAAAAAATTATTGCAATGGGCAGATCCCAGAGGGTTTAGAGACGCAGGAATGATGGTCTTAGGTGCTATGTGGAGCAAGCCCTTTACTACGCCGGAAGATAAAATGATCTTTGATGCCTGCATCACCGTGCCTGAATCTATCAAGGCGGACAGGTGGGTCAATATTCAAATTCTCCCCGGCGGTAAATATGCCGTTTATCATTGTGAAATAGAATATAATAGCAGCGCCAAGGCTTGGATGAACTTTACACTGAACTGGTTGATACACAGTGATTATCTACCGGATCAACGGCCAATGTATCAGTTCCATTGTAATGATCCGGAAGATCATCCACTCAGGCATGAAATCCATGATCTTTGTGAGCCAATCAAACCCTTGTATGAATGAGATTGATAGGCTGAAGACTGAAGACC
>Ga0154900_1012_pt1 | contig 12449 bp, 9 predicted proteins | sample Rifle2008BG19ft_FD_105872 | JGI IMG/M metagenome (GOLD analysis project Ga0154900, IMG submission 105872) | Deltaproteobacteria bacterium RBG_19FT_COMBO_43_11
TGAAGAAGGCATCGAACAATTGCGCGATTCTGTAGATACCTTAATTGTTGTTCCCAATCAGCGGCTTTTGAGCCTCGGTGGCCGCAGTCTCTCGCTTTTGGAGGCGTTCAAAAAAGCCGATGATGTTCTTTATCAGGCGGTCAAGGGAATATCAGATTTGATTTTGGTTCCGGGACTGATTAATCTTGATTTCGCTGATGTAAAGAATATCATGACCGATATGGGTATGGCTATCATGGGCACCGGTGTAGCGGGCGGCGAAAACCGTGCTATTGAAGCGGCGCAAAAAGCAATTTCTTCACCGCTTCTGGAAGATAATACGATTCAGGGAGCGCATGGAATTTTACTCAACATCACCGGCGGGCCGGATATGAGCCTTTATGAAGTAAATGAAGCTTCATCTCTGGTTCAGGCGGAAGCGCATGAGGATGCCAATATTATTTTCGGCACGGTCATTGATGAAAATATGAAAAATGAAATACGTATCACCGTTATTGCCACGGGCTTTGACGATAATCTGGTAAAGAAAAAAATATCACCGGAAAATGTCACCCATTTTAGCGGTTTTAGGCGGGAAGATTTGTCGATCCCCGCTTTTATGCGCCGGGAAAAAACACGCAACAATGCCAAAGTCGTAACGATGGGCATTGACGACGATACGGAAAGTTTGGATCTGGAGATTCCGACATTTTTGCGCCGCCAGGCTGATTGAGAATTATAAGGATGATGGCAAGTTTATAAAACATTTAGTTATGACAGGTTATAGGCCATGATAAAAACATGGATTGGAAACAAAAGAAAAAATATATCAGCCTTTTAGAGCGGGAAACAGGTTATGTAAAAAAGGTTTGGGGCACATACAATACAGTTTGCCTGGCGTATCCAAATTATTACAGAATCGCTATGGCAAATTTGGGCTTCCAAGCAGTTTATAAAATATTTAACGATCAGCCCTCCTTTCTTTGCGAGAGAGTATTTCTGCCGACGCCGGATGATGAAGCCGAATTCGCTACCGGCGCGGCAGAAATGGTTAGCATCGAGAGCCAAAAATCAATCGCTGAATTTGACATTTTGGCTTTTTCTATTTCCTTCGAAAACGATTATCCCAATGTTTTAAAAATTCTGGCCAATGCCGGAATTCCTCTTTTAGCCAAAGACCGTGCGAATAATTATCCGTTGGTTATCGGAGGCGGCATCTCGTTGACGCTCAATCCCGAGCCGCTGACCGATATTTTTGATTTGTTTGTTCTGGGGGAAGCGGAAGAAATATTGCCGCAATTTACCCGTCATTTTGAAGAATCACGCCGCCTTGGTCATAACCGGATGAAATCACTGTCATATTTACAAAATAAAATAAAAGGCCTTTATGTTCCCAGTCTCTACGAAGTAAAATATTCACCTGATAGTAAAATTGAGGCGATTATACCGCGTGAGGCCAGATTGCCTGAAAAAATCAAAATCAATTCCATAAAAAACATAGATACTTTTTGCACGGAAGAAGTCATCAGCGCGTCACAGACAGAAATGGAAGACATGTATTTGGTCGAGGTTAGCCGGGGTTGCGCTCACTATTGCCGTTTTTGTGCGGCAAGTTTTGTTTATCGCCCGGCGCGTTTCCGAAGTTGTGAAAAAATATTTGCTTCTATTGATCGGGGGCTTACGAAAAAGAAAAAAATAGGTCTGGTAGGCACGGCTGTTTCCGAACATCCTGAACTTATCAAAATATGTGAATACATCATCGGAGAAAGCGCTCAAGCGGGAATAGGTTCACTTCGTATCGATCAAATAAATGAAAAGATAGTTGATCTAATCAAAGCCGGCGGTATTGAAACAGTCGCGCTAGCACCGGAAGCGGGTAGCCAGAAAATGCGGGATATCCTGCGCAAAGACATAACCGAAGAAGATATAATTCGTTCAACGGAATTGCTGATAGAAAAAGAAATACCTAATTTGCGTCTTTATTTTATGGTTGGCTTGCCCCTGGAAGAAGAGCGGGATATTGACGCCATCATTGAGCTTACCAAGAAAATTCAGCATCATGCCCTGCAATATTTTAAAGGTAAAAGAAAGTTTCGGCGTATTACACTTAGTATCAATCAGTTTATTCCCAAGCCGCGAACACCTTTGCAGTGGTGCGCGCTGGCGGATATAAATGATGTCGCCAAAAAAATTAAAAAGATTGTTAATGCTTTTAAACGCGATAAACAAATCAAGATCATTCATGATGTTCCTAAATGGAACTATATTCAGGCGCTGCTTTCGCTTGGTGATCGCCGTGTTGGGGAAATATTACTGGCCGTACAGCGCCTGAACGGCAACTGGGTGCAGGCGCTAAAAGAAGTAAATATCAACCCGGACTTTTATGTTTACCGTCAAAAATCATTCGACGAAGTCCTGCCGTGGGATATCATTGATCTGGGTGTATCAAAAAAATCACTTATTAGTGAGTGTAAAAAGGCGTTTGTTGTTTAGAGAGGTTAAATATCTTTCTGCTTCTTCATGCTTCCAGTGTAGAGTTCATATTCGAGCAGGCGGCATTCGATTTCGCCATTATAGAAAATAATGCGTTGATTGGTTCTCAAACCAACTTTCTTGATCATCTCTAAATTGCCGGTAAAAATATAGCCGCGGTATCCGCCGCCGATGCTTTTGAAAAAATCACCAATGCCTTTATAAATCGCTTCCAGGCGTGCCAGGTCACCTGACGCGATGCGGCTGGCTTTGTTTAATCTGTCCGAGGCTTTGCGGATTATAATTCTGCGTCCTCGTGTCGCTTCTATTTTGTTGCCGCTACGATATTCTACTTTATCACTTATGCCACCCATGCGTTCGCCGTAAGGGGGATTTAAGATGATTATACCGCCGTCTTCCGGAAGGGGAGTATTTTCATAAGAACAGGTATAAAATTCGATCAAGTGTTCGACTCCGGCGGTTTGAGCATTTTGCCTGGCCGCCAGAACCGCTTTCTTGTCAATATCTGTCGCGATAATTTTTGCTGGTAATTTCTTTTTAGTCCTCTCTTTAGCTTTCTTGCGCAGCTCCTGCCAGAGAGCTTCGGGAAATCCTTTGATGAACATAAAGCCGTAATTATTCCGCAGTAAACCCGGCGCGCGATTCAGGGCGATGAATGCTGCTTCAATGGCCAGGGTGCCGCTACCGCACATAGGGTTGATAAACGCTCCTTCGTCCTTCCAACCTGTGGCCAAAATCAGAGCCGCGGCCAGTGTTTCCTGCATGGGCGCTTGCAGGGGAATCTTACGGTAGCCGCGCAGGGAGAGACGCTCTCCGGAAGTATCCAGATAAATGTAGGCCTGATCATTTTTCCAATACACATGGATAACCGCTTTGTCTTTATCCGGGCCGGAATCAGGCCTCCTGCCGCATTTGTCGCGAATCCGATCCACAATAGCATCCTTAACCTTGACGTTGACGAAGCGGGAATCGGTAATGAGAGGATTATCGACAATCGAGGTTACACAAATGTAAGCCGCCTTGCCGGAATCATGCAGTATAGTTTCCCACGGGATAGAATTTAGTTTTCCATAGAGACTGCCCGGTGTATTGACGCTTAAAGTCTCCAATTGGTAGAGAACTCGCTGGGCGGTGCGCAGATGCAGATTTAAGAGCAGGGTATCCTCGAGACTACCCTCAGTTTGAATTGCAGTGTCCAGCTCCGCCAAAACGGGGAAACCCAGGGCTAGGATTTCCGCCTTCAAATAAAGCGAAACACCCTTGGGGCAGGTAATGAGAATCTTATTTTTCTGTTTCCAGAGTGACATGACACCTTTTTAACACAGCACAATGCTTTTGATAAGCAATATCCGATTTGCATATTATGAATATAATAATTAACCGGGAACTTTTTGGGAACTTACTTTGTCTAATCTCCAAAGCTTGCCAAAAGCGATTTATACCAATTCGCTTTCGTTGGCTAACTTTGTTGGCAGCGTCGTCGGCTTCCTCAGCGTATAAGCAATACGCCTGCGGAGTCTCCTTCTTGCCGCCTCGTTATCCTTGAAAATCGAAATGGTATCATAACAAAAAGGAGGTTACTTATGAAAAAGATTAAACGAAGATTAGTAGTTATTGTGGCTGTGTTGTCCGTGTTTTGTGCGGCACAGGTATTAAGTCGACCAATGGAGTCTGAGGATCGGACGTTATCACCCTATTTTTTCGTCAATAGTGATGATCCGGCAACAGATAGACTGCCGCTCAAGTCCACATTGGCATCAGTCAATATTTCCGGCGTTATTGCGGATGTGTTGGTAACGCAGGTCTATAAAAATGACGGAAAAAGGCCACTGGAAGCTATCTATATTTTTCCGGCTTCGACTCGTGCCGCCGTTTATGGAATGAAGATGACCATCGGCAAAAGAGTAATCGAGGCGAAAATCAAAAAGCGCGATGAAGCGCGTCGGGAATATGAGCAGGCTAGAAATGCGGGGAAAAGCGCTTCGCTTCTGGAGCAACAACGTCCCAATGTCTTTCAGATGAATGTGGCCAATATCATGCCCGGCGATGAAATAAAGGTCGAATTAAAATATACAGAACTGCTGGTGCCGACGGATCGTGTTTATGAATTTGTTTATCCCACTGTTGTTGGGCCGCGTTATTCCAACGCGAAAGCAGGCAGCGTGTCTCCTTCTGAGCATTGGGTCGAAAATCCTTATCTGCGTCAGAAGCAGTTATCCTCAACTACTTTCGATATTAATGTGGCAATTAACGCCGGTATGCCGATAAAGGATTTGACCTGTAGCTCGCACAAAGTGAGTGCTGCTTTCAGCGCTCCCTCTGTAGCAAAAGTATCGCTGGATAAAGCGGATAAGCATGGCGGCAATCGCGATTACATTCTGCATTACAGATTGGATGGTGACAAAATTCAAACCGGTCTTCTTCTTTACGAAGGGCTAAAGGAAAATTTCTTTGTGCTGATGATGCAGCCGCCAAAAAGAGTGACGAAAGCCAATATACCCGGCCGTGAGTATATTTTTATCGTGGATGTTTCCGGTTCGATGCATGGCTTTCCGCTCGATATCTCCAAGAAGTTAATGTCCAATCTGATCGGCAACCTGCGGTCCACGGACAAATTCAATGTCCTGCTCTTTTCCGGCGGTTCAACTCTAATGGCGGAAGAATCACTTTCGGCGACACAGGAAAATATTCAAAAGGCAATCAATGTAATTGAACGCCAGAGAGGCGGCGGCGGTACGGAATTATTGCCCGCGCTTAAACGAGCCCTTTCACTTAAAAAAGAGGAAAATTTTGCCCGAACAGTTGTGATTGTTACGGATGGCTATGTTAGAGTGGAAGAAGAAGCGTTTGATTTGATTCGCAAAAACTTAAGCAATGCCAATATGTTTGCCTTTGGCATCGGCACCAGCGTCAATCGTCATATAATCGAAGGCATGGCGCATGTCGGCATGGGAGAACCTTTTATCATCATCAAGCCGGAAGCCGCACAGGCACAGGCGGAAAATTTCCGCAAGTTGATTCAATCGCCGGTATTGACTCAAGTGAAGATTGCGTTCAGTAGATTTAAAACCTACGATGTTGAGCCGGTATCTATTCCGGATGTGCTGGCAGAGCGCCCTGTTCTGGTTTTCGGTAAATGGCGCGGTAATCTAAAAGGGACAATTAAATTAAGCGGCATTTCCGGGGAGGGCAAATACACAGAAATAATCAACGTCAAAAACTTTAAACCGTCAAAAGATAATGCCGCCCTGAAATATCTTTGGGCGCGTCATCGGATCACGATATTATTCGACTACAACAAACTCAGAAGTGATGACAAGCGGATCAAAGAGGTTACTAACTTGGGGCTTAACTATAATTTATTGACCGCTTACACGTCATTTGTCGCCGTTGATAATGAGGTGCGTAATGTTGACGGTAAGTTGACGACTGTTAAGCAGCCCTTGCCTCTGCCTCAAGGAGTTTCTGATTACGCTGTCGGAGGTAATGGCAATTATGCGGCGGCACCAAATATGCAAAAAAGTATGGGCATGGTGAGCATGAGGGGAAAAATGGAAAGCCGTCTGACGGAGGATAAATCAGTTAAAGAGCAAGAAGTGCAATTTCCCGGGAAAAAGAACGAGAAGCAAAAGATAAGCATTAAAAGTGTGACTGTAGGGAAAGGTTTAACCAAAGATGATATTTTCAAAGTCGCGCAGGCGCATATAAACAAAATAGAAAAATGCTTTGCCGGTAAAAAGTTATCGGGGACGATAAAGCTCAATCTGACCATTAACTCAGACGGCACAGTGAAAAATGTGGAGGTTGTCACAGGCACAATCAAAGACGCGAAACTACGGCAGTGTATTATTGCGCAGGTTAAAAAGTGGATTTTCCCGGCAATGACCAACGGGAAAGAGGTAAAGACAAGTATAACTTTTAAGATTCTGTAAAACCGTCACACCGGTCATAGATGACCTTCAGGTTACGAAAGCCGGTGTCCAGTAAAGATTAACAATATAGTTGGGGATGGATTGATCCATCCTCAACTGTTTTTAGGTTCAATTATCAAGAATAAAGGTTTGCTACTCAGTTTTTTATTTTAAACAAACTTCTATTTCCTCGTAATTGTTATAGACATTTGAAAAATCCCTATATTTAAAAAAATCATGAATATTAAGCAATGTTGTGATAACTTTTGACTCTCAAAAATCAAGGGGAACAAAAACGTTGCTGTGGATGTCTAATATAATAGATAGCAAAGAAACGACAACGGCAGATGAAGATATTGAATTTGTCCTTGCCTGCCAGAAGGGCGACACGGAGGCTTTCGACGTTTTGGTAGAGAGGCATCAGAAGAAAATGCTTAATATTGCTTACCGGATGATGGGCGATTACGATGAATCCTGTGATGTTACGCAGGAGGCATTCCTTGCGGCTTATAAATCCATAAAGAAATTTAAAGCTGAAGCAAAGTTCTCTACTTGGTTATATAGAATCGTCGTTAATTATTCCAAGAATCGTTTGAAACAACTGCGAAGCAAAGCTAGACGTGAATTCGTTTCCATTGATGATTCGGGAGAAATAAAAGTGGAAGGAATATTGTATCAATCTTCAGTAAATGATGCAAACCCCGGCGCGCAAATGGAAAGACGGGAAAGGGAAGAGCAGGTGCAGAAATGCATAACTTCCCTGGATGAAGAATATAGAGAAGTTTTGGTGCTCAGAGACATTCAGGGTTTCTCTTATGAGGAGATAATGGATATTTTGAAAATACCCGATGGAACGGTTAAATCCAGGCTTTCCCGCGCCCGAAACGCGCTCAAAGATTGCCTGGTAAGAGTAATTGGTGATTTATGAAAAACTGTAAAGATATAGAAAATAATCTGCCTTTGTATTTGGATAATTTACTTTCTTCTTCTGAGAAGCAAGCTGTTGAAGAACATCTGAAGTCTTGTCCGCAGTGTAGTAAGGCGCTAGCCGATTTAAATAAAGTAGGCGCGATGGCGCAAGGATTGTCGGAAGTAGAGCCGCCCCACTGGTTCAAACAAAAAATTATGGCAAAGGTGCGCGAAGAAGCGGATAAGAAAAGCTTTGCGCAAAAGTGGTTTTATCCATTGCGAATTAAAATTCCCGTTCAGGTATTTGCCACAATATTTATTGTGGTGCTCGCTGTTTATATTTACCGGGCAGGTGATGAACAGTTTAAAGAAGTAATGCCGCCCGCGGCGACTGCGCCGGTGCTGGAAGAAAAAAAGGAACAATTAACCGTAAAGAAGGGCATGCCAGCCAAAGTTGCCGCACGTTCTTCAAAGCAAGAATTTGAAGCGGATAAATCATGTGAAGGTAATGCCTGTAAAGTTAACGAAACCGTTATGCAGGATAGTATTGGTAAAACAATGTCGGCGGGTAAAGGGAAATTAGAACCACGAGCTTCCGCCCCGCCGATGCCGGAAAAAGAAAACGTTGCTGAGGGTGTAGCTCCGGAAACGAAAAGCAGGTCATTGCGGGCGACTGTGGAAAAGACCGTAAGCTCCGTTCAATTATTGCAGACAAAAAACACAATTATTATAAGAGTTTCTGACATTAAAACTGTCGCAGCACAGGTGGAAAAAATACTTGCCGAATACAATGCGGAAAAAGTGAGCAAGCAATCGGTTGATAACAAAGTTGTGCTCAGTGCAGAAATCAAAAAGGAAAAATTAAAAGATTTTATAGGAAAATTAAAAATAATCGGGCCAATTGAAGAACAAGCTTTGCCCGCAGATGGTACAGAAGGTGAAATATCGATAGTGATAGAAATTTTGAGTAATTAAGGGAGTGCATCTAATTTGTCATACCGGCGCAGGCCGGTATCCAGAATTTATTAGTACTGGATTATCCCCGTGTCATGTAATTCCATATTCTCAAACGTAAGAATGTCTGGACTATTCTTTTTTAAAAGCATTGACCAACATAAAAGCAATAAAGCTGAGCAGGGTTCCCATTAAGAATCCCTGAATCCCAAAAGGTCTGCCCAAAATGCTATCCCACAGGATGGTTGTGGCTGTTCCCGCAATCACAGCGGCATAAAAAGAAGCTCTGACAACCTTCTTGCCCAGCAATACGGCAACAAGAGGAACAAGTACAGTTGGCGCCCAGTAATCATAAGCGGCAATCAGGATATCCAGAACATTGGGAATCATAAAGGCAAAAAGCAAGGCCAAGCCGCCGGTAATCAAATTAGTCAGGCGGGCGATATTTAAGGCATGTCGTTCCGTTAAAGGTTTATGGCGCAAAGGTTTTAGAACATCCTGCACTAAAGCTACTGACGAAGCGTTGAGAAACGAATCGGCTGAAGACATAACAATAGAAATGACGCCGGAAATAACGAGTCCGCTCAATCCAATCGGCAACACCAGTTTAATGACTCCCGGAAGGGCAAGATTGCTGGACATGCTCGGATTCAATTGCAATGCTATCAGACCTAGCCCGCCGCTGATAAGAAAAAAAGGCGCTGATATAACGCCGCTCCAGAAATTACCTTTACTGGTAGCCTTGGCGTCACGACCAATCAAAAGACGCTGCACATAAGGAGGAACCAAAGTTTCGCCAAATAGAAACACCAGGAACAACGATGCGAATGACAACAGCGACATACGTCCACTGATAATTTGCAGGTGACTCTCCGGTACCGCAGAAACAAACGCCGACCACCCTCCGCACTGACTTACTCCCAACACAAACAACAAGGGGATGCTTATTATCAACAGTACAAACTGCAATATATCCGTCTTCACCACTGCAGCCATGCCCCCGACAGTGGAGTAAAAGAATACGATGCCGCAACCAACCAAAATACCAATTATTGGTGACACACCGAAAAACACATTGAAGATGGCTCCCAAAGCGCCGATTTGTGCTCCAAGAATCCCCGCGCAAATCAGCATTGCAAAAACACCTGTGATGACACGTGCTTTTTTCCCATAAGCAGGCTCTATGATATCTCCCACCGATAGAGCGCCGGGAAACGATTTGATCCGCGGAGCTATAAACAATGCTACCAATATAATTTGCAGACTGAATCCAAGCAGGGCAAGTGGATAAATAATGCCGTCGGAAAATACTTTTGCCGCATTACCTGTGGAAAAACCCCCTCCAATGAATGATGCCGATAATGTGCAGCAAATTACCAGCCAGCCGTAGTGACCGTGAGATATCGCGAATTCTTTGAAACCACCCAGGCGTCGGCATGTGTAACCCATATACAGAATTACAGCTAAATAGGCGATAATGATAATGGTATCAACCATAGGAAGTCCTTTCGCGGGAGAATTTATTCAGCAAAGATAAATATTTTTTGCACTGATTGTGCGCTTGGAACTTAAGTTGGTGGTAATTGAAATATTGTAGAACTAGATGGTGCAGGCAACCAATGGCAGTAATTCTGGACGTTTCGGACATTGTTGGCCATTAACACTATCTTAATCCGAAAGTCAAGAATTACTAGGACGCTATCGCTAAATAATGATCATGTAATTCGTTGACAAACTATGGGGAAAAATAATACTTATTTATTAATCAAGATGTTTATATTTAATCATTCATGCCTCGGAGGTATATTTTGGAATTAAATAAAAAAATAAGAATTTATGATGGAGCTACGGCGATTGTTACCGGAGGAGCTTCAGGCATCGGTAAAGCTCTTTCGCAAGAATTGGCCAGACGCGGTTGTGAGGTGGTATTAGCTGATCTTCAAATTGAAACGGCGGAAGATGTTGCCACAGAAATTAGAGATTCTGGTGGAAAGGCGCAAGCTGTAAACTTGGATGTAACTGATTTTCCCGCTATGGAAAGGGTGGTGCGCGAGACCTTTGAAAGCAGGGGAAGACTGGATTATATTTTTAATAATGCCGGAATTGCAATTGGCGGTACTGCAACTCATTACACTATTGACGATTGGAACAAAATTATCGATGTCAATCTGCGCGGCGTGGTCAATGGAATCCAGGCGGCATACTTCATAATGATTGAGCAGGGCTTTGGCCACATAGTCAATACTGCTTCCATGGCGGGACTTATGCCTAATCCGCTAGGCGTAGCTTACGCGGCAACAAAGCATGCCATAGTAGGGCTTTCACGATCATTGCGTACAGAAGCAGCCCAGATGGGAATACGCGTCAGCGTGATATGCCCCGGTGTTATTCGCACGCCAATTCTTGAAGGCGGCAAATATGGAAAAATAAACATGAATATTTCCACGGAAAAACTTCGGGAAATGTGGGAAGAATTTAGGCCTATGGCACCCGATATGTTTGCGAAGAAAGTGTTAAACGCAGTTGCAAAAAACAGAGCGATAATTATTGTGCCTTTTCTTTGGAAATCAATATGGTGGCTGAATCGCTTATCGCCTGCCTTGGGAATGGCCTTTGCGCAAAATCGTTTAAAAAAAATACAAAAGAATTTGGTTTGTTATAATAATTATTGAAGGTATTCAATTTGAAGATAGCTTCTTATAACGTAAATTCCATCCGTTCCCGTCTGCATATTGTTTTGCCCTGGTTGGAGAAAAATAAACCTGATTATTTTTGCATGCAGGAGACAAAAGTTGAGGATGCCAAATTTCCCGCGGCCGAATTTGAAGCATTGGGGTATCAAGTAGCATTCAGAGGTAGCAAACAATATAACGGTGTGGCTATTGCTTCACGGCAAAAACCACAAAAAGTAAATTATGGCTTTGATAGCGCGCCTGAAGATCCTGACCGCCTAGTGATTGCGCATTTTAACGATTTGATTATTTTAAATGCGTATGTGCCGCAAGGGCAGGATGTAGATAAACCGCAGTTTACTTACAAACTCGCCTGGCTGGGACGTTTGAAAATATATCTTCAGAAAAACTTTCAGCTTCAGGACAAGTTGTTATTGTGCGGCGATTTTAATGTTGCCCCGGAAAATATTGACGTGCATGATCCCAAAAGAATTCTGGGTCATGTTTCTTTCAATCCGGAAGTATGGAAAGCCTACAAAGAACTCGTATCGTGGGGGCTGGTGGATGTTTTCCGCAGGCATCATCCGGATGAGCCGGGGCAATACACTTTCTTTGATTATCGTGTGCGCGATTCCGTGAGCCGCAATATGGGCTGGCGTGTGGACCATATTCTGGCGACAAAAATACTCGCCGCAAAATCGCGAAACTGTGTTATCGATTTAGAATCCAGATTGGCACAAAAGCCTTCCGATCATGTTATTATTTTTGCCGAGTGGTAAAGGAAATTGTAAATGGACAAGGAAGAAGAAATTAAGCGCGTGAATGATGAAATTGACGAACGCTTCAGCAGGATAGGGGCAAAACTGCAAGACGCACAGGATATTTCCGGGCTATTTGAAACGTTGTTTGCCGAAATTGAAAAAGAGTTTATGGTTCCGTTTATTTGGCTTACTCTGATAAATAATAAAAGTACCACGCCTATTATTGCAGAAATTAAATCTTCGAATATTTTGAAAAACAGATTCCGTGTAATCACGCCGGAACTCTTCAGTCGGATTCTTTCCACGGGAGATAAACCGGTTTTAGTCAATAAAGATTTGCGGCCGTACTATAAATTATTGCCTCCGAATAATAAATATTTTGTCAAATCATTAGCGTTAGTTCCGTTTAAAGTAAATGGCGAGATTGCGGGAAGCTGGAATAATGGTGATGCCGTGGAGGATCGTTATACGCCGAATATGGAAACCGGCCTTCTGCAAAAGTTCGCCCAATCCGTATCTACGCGCTTGACCGAGATCGCTTCGGCAAGTAAACGAAGAAGATGACCATCAATGCCGATAAAGAAAGGGGAGAAAGAAGTGAGTGATTTGATGTCTGAATATAAGCGTAAGCTCTCTAGAGCGCAGGATGCTGTGAGGGTTGTAAAGTCCGGAGACTGGGTGCGCTACGGATATTCCTTTTCCAAACCGACTGCACTGGATATGGAATTGGCGAAACGCAGGGATGAACTATTCGACGTTAATATAAATTG
>Ga0154900_1075_pt3 | contig 12275 bp, 13 predicted proteins | sample Rifle2008BG19ft_FD_105872 | JGI IMG/M metagenome (GOLD analysis project Ga0154900, IMG submission 105872) | Deltaproteobacteria bacterium RBG_19FT_COMBO_43_11
TTTAGCGTAACGAATGACCATTTTCCAGAAACCCTGCCTGGTAAATTTTCCCCCGAAGCGGTTCAAAAATAGCATATCCGTGCTTTTTTTCTGCATCAATTGCGGCCGGGCATTATCCACGTAAACTCTTACGCAATCATATGCGGTTTTACCGACGGGGACTATTCTTTCCTTATTGCCTTTGCCCATAACAGTCAAGAAGCCAACTTGCCAATTAATACTATTCATCGTCAGATTAATCAATTCTGACACGCGGATTCCTGTCGCATATAAAAGCTCCAGCATGGCGGTATCGCGCAGGGCTGAAGGTTTCTCGCCTCCGGGCTGAGCCAAAATAACATTCATTTCCTCCTTGCTTAACGTATCGGGAAGCCGCATCCATACTTTGGCCAGCTCAATGTTGGCCAGCGGCGTTTGTTCGATTTTTTTCTCCATGAGCAGATATTTATAAAAACCTCTCAGCGCGGCCAGCGATCTGTTCATGGAATTCGCCGATAATCCTTCATTTTTAATTTGAATCAAATATTCAATAATAATTTCCGGCGTAGCTTCCTGCAATTGCGTTAAACCCTTTTGCCGGATAAAGACAAGAAAGCGCCGCAAATCACGGCCGTAAGCCTCCAGCGTGTTTTGGGCGACACCCCGTTCGATTAAAAGATAATTTAAATACTCTTTAAGCAATTCCTGCATGGAACTTTTTAACGCAAATATGCTTATGAAGCAAAGTTTTTTTATTGACTTATTTCGCAATCTCGTAAAAATAAGGGCTGAAGAATTAACAAATCACCTCTGGGGGAAATAACTAATGAAAAAAGTCATCATTGCCTCCGATCACGGCGCGGTAACCCTGAAAAGTGAAATTATATCCTTTTTAAAAACAAAAAGTTACGCGATAAAGAACATGGGCGTAAATACTGAAGATTCGGTGGATTATCCCGATATTGCCGTTTTGGCCTGTGAAGAATTCAAGAGGGGCGGATATGATTTCGGCATATTGCTTTGCGGCACGGGAATCGGCATGTCCATTGCTGCCAATAAAATCAAAGGTATCCGGTGCGCGCAGGTTTTCGACCTTTTTACCGCCGAGATGGCCAAAGCCCACAATGACGCCAATTTTATCGCTTTTGGCGGCAGGGTAGAATATAGCGTGCCGGTTACGGAAATGATTGATAACTTCATGAATACAACTTTTGCCAGTGACCGGCACACAAGAAGAGTCTCTAAAATAATGGCTTTAGACAAAAACCGTTAAGCCACCGCATTCAATTCAGGTATTTTGATATGGCGGAAGTTTTCGACAAAAAAAAGATTCGTAAAGTATTCCGCAACGTGCAAAAGCACCTGCTTATCGGGCAATTAATCCGCCGCTTTTCCACCAATAAAGATGACATCAGACAAACCGCCCTCGGACAGGTCGATTTATCGAACTGCCAGAATGTTTTGGAATTGGGCTGCGCTTTCGGCGCATTTACCGAAGCCCTGCAAGGCAAACTCCATCCGGCGGCAAAAATCACCGGCCTGGATATTGTCCCCGAATACGAGCCTTTTTTTCTGGAAGCATGTAAGCGCGCGGGCTACACGGGAACATTTTCCACCTCCGGTGTCGAGCAGATTAAAAAATATCCCGCCAATTCATTTGATCTGGTTATTTGCAGTTATGCTTTATACTTTTTTGTCGGTATGATTCCTGAGATTTCCCGCGTCCTCACAAAAGACGGAATCTTCATTACCATTACCCATTCCGAATGCGACATGCAGGAACTGGTAGGCATTACCAAAAAAGTTCTGAAGCAAAATAAATTAATCAGTGATAAACAATCCCTACCGATAGAAATTCTTGTCGGACAATTTTCCGCGGAAAACGGCGATAAGATTCTCCAGCCGTTCTTCGGTAAAATACGGACAATTGATTACATAAATAAGCTGATTTTTCAGCCGCAGGAAATTGATTATTTTTTGGAGTATTTCCAATTTAAAAAATCTTTTTTCCTGATGGGAGCCGATGACCACAAAAAAAATATCGTTAACCAGCTTGTGCAAGAGTTGAAAGACGCGGCAATAAAGGAAAATAATATCAGCATGTGCAAGGATGATAAAATTTTCATTGTCTCTCAACCTTTGATGCCAAAGGAACTATCATGAAGAAACAGCGCAAGCATTGCCTTTACTGCGGCGAGATAACTATCAAGAAATATGAAGACGGCGTTCAGCGCGATTTTTGCTCCGCCTGCCAATGCTTTTTTTATGAAAACCCCCTGCCGGTGGTTTCTTCCATTCTGGAATCATCACGCCGGATACTTTTGGTCAAGCGCGACAGGCCCCCTTCTAAAGGCTCCTGGTGTTTGCCGACGGGCTTTGCCGAAGCCGGCGAGAGCATCGAAGACGCGGCACTGCGCGAATTGCAGGAAGAAACCGGCATCAAGGGCCGGATTGTAAAATTACTGGATGTTGATTCTTACAAAAGCCGCTTTTACGGCGATTTGCTTTTTTTGACTTTTGTCGTGGAACAGGTAAGCGGAAAACTGGCCGCCGGAGCGGACAGCGCGCAGGCCAGGTTCTGGCCGGTAAACAAAATTCCGCCGCTGGCTTTTCGTCCCAACAGAAGCGCGCTTGATGCCTATATAAAAGGAAAAAGAGATTACTGGGCAATATTTGATTCGATTGAGCATGCGGATAAAAAAACTCTTCAGCCTGAAGCATCGAAAAACTTTTTAACGCGTCGCTTAGTTAACGTTATCATCAAAAACAAGGAAAAGATTATCGAGCAATGGCTGGAAGATATCGTCGTCAATCCCTCCACTGCTGAGTATCGCAAAGAGGAAAGTCGAATTCTATATAACATCTGCGATAAAATTCTTTCCCAAATAACTCTTTGGCTGGGCGGCCTTTACAAAATCAACCGGATAAAGAATTTTTACAAGAAACTCGGCCGGGAAAGAAAAAAGTCCGGTTTTAAAATCAGTGAAACGTTAAGCGCTTTGAGCCTCATCCGCAAGCACATCTGGACGTTCGCGCTGGCTCAGGATGCCTTACAAAAAAATCTGGAGCTTTACATGACCTTTGAATTGCAAAGACGTATGACCATCTTCTTCGATTTGGCTACTTTTTATATAACACGGGGGTATGAGGAAAAACAATGACACTCGCTAAGAACGAGCATAGCGAAGTTTGAAGCGCAAGTGGAATTGTCCCAGGAGCGTAGCGACGCGGGATTAATGACACCTTAATCAGAAATGTAGTGAATAACCTAAAGGTCACAAATGCTGAAAGTTGTAAGCCGAACTATCCCAGGAGCGTAGCGACGCGGGATAATGTTCCATAAAGTTGTTTTTATTTATATTTATCTGTATTTGTATAAAGTTTCCTTCTAAGAAAAAAGGAAGTGTGTTATTTGTTGGTTATCGGAAAAAGCGAAGTTCGTATATTAATTGTTAGCTTTAGGAGGTCATATGATAAAGAAAGGCAATGGGGGTATAGGCGCTTTCGAGGCGTACTTCGAGTATAATCGTATTCTTCGAACTTGGTTAGTAGCGTTTGGAATCGGTGGCCCTGCATTATTTTTAGTACACAAGGACATTGTACAACAACTGATAGCTAACAATAAATTAATTCAAATAGGAATCCTATTCATGATTGGTGTAATCTGTCAGGTCATTGGGGCATTTCTAAACAAAATCGCCAACTGGTACGTGCACCTGCCGACAGCAAAACGTGGGATTAAAGGAACTAGACTACATAGCTTTGGTATATGGTACGTGGATCACATTTGGCCTGACATGGGCTTGGATATCTTAACCATCGCGGCATTTGGTTCCGCTGTATGGCTCCTATACACTGTATTTGCATGTCCAAGGATTATTTAAAATGAAGCTTGTCACAATATTTTACATACTCAATGCGACGCTACTATTACTGCATGAAATTGAATCCGCCTATGAAAAAGAATGGGAAATACTCAAAATTCCCGGCAAGATAACCGTTTTTCTGATTCTCCATATACCGATAATACTTTTACTCTTTTATGGATTATTAGAAATTGAAAATCAATCTGCACAAGGTTTAAGATTGGGAATAATCATGGGAATCGCTGGAGTAATTCCGTTTTTAGTTCATAAGATATTTGTGAAACGTAAAGACCACTTTAATTTATTGATATCAAATATTTTAATATACTTAAATATTGTAACAGGAATTGGAACTATTGTTTTATCGGCGCGTCTTATGGCCTGACAGAGTTTATATACGTAAACGTTCAACACAATTTTGCGCACATAAAAATATTATAATGAAATTAACGCACGAAAATAAAGTAGAAAAATTTTATTCTCATGGTTCAGACACCAGAGGTTTTCAAGATGGCGGCTTTTTATCTTTTGGCTATTGGACTGAGGAAACTATTGATTATCACCAAGCCGCTGAAGCATTGATTAATCGCCTGCTCAAATTCGAAAAGCCGCTTAACCAAGGGGTAATTTTAAATGTTGCCTGCGGCTATGGCGCTGAAACCGTAAAGGTTTATGAGAAAATTCGCCCGGATAAAATTATTGCGATTGATATCACAAATTCGCATGTTGAATTCGCCCAGCGTCGAATTAATTCGCTAAACTTATCAGACCGGATTCATTTTGAAAAAATGGACGCTTGCGATATCAATTTTCAACCCGATAGTTTTATTTACGTGATTGCTGTTGAAGGGCCTGCGCATTTTGATACCAGAGAAGTTTTTTTACGCAAGGCCTATGAAGCGCTTAAACCCGGCGGAATTTTATTGTTTTCAGATATCGTGACTGATAATCTTAAAACAAAAAAAAGTTTATACAATAAAATAATCGCCAATTTCTGCGCGTGGCGTTGGCATATGCCGAAAGCGAACTGGATGACAGCGGAAGAAGTAAAAACATTATTAAAAGAAATCGGTTTTACAATTGATAAGGCGGAAACTATTGGCGCTAATGTTTATCCCGGATTTTCTCGTTTTAATTTAAAATGGAAATCAATAAAGAATGCTATTTATACCCGGGGGCTTAGAATAGGCCTGTTGCTCACGTTTATTTCTTGGGTGCTGGGATATGTATACAAAAGAAAAATAATTGATTATATGTTTATTAAGGCGATTAAGCCAAATTGATACTTTTTATGTTTGATAAAGAGGGTCAGCGCCCTATTTATCTCATATAAAACAAAAGGTGACTTACGGCGAGCATCCTTCCGAAATTGTTCTCGAACGATTCGGAACTCTCGATATTCCGGCAAAGAAGTAAATAAATGCTTTCCTGCCCTGTCTATTATGAATGAACTAATCATTACAAAAGCCGTACAAGAAGATTTGCCCATTATCCTTGATGTTCAAAGAAAAGCATTCCTGGAGGTGGCTAAAACCTTCCATTTGAAATCCATGCCGCAGATAGAACAGACACTGGAAAGCTTAACGGCTGAATTTAAAAATCACACCATCTTAAAGGCTTCTGTGGCCAATACTCCTTTAATTACAAATAGTAACGCCATTGCGGATGAACCCTACAACTTCAAATTGAACCCAATGAAATTACTGGATTCCCGCCTTCGCGGGAATGACGAGGATAATATAACAATAGTCGGCTCCGTCCGTGCATACAGTAAGGATGGCACCTGCTACATCAATAGATTAGTAGTTCTTCCGGAATATCAAAATAAAGGAATCGGCAAGTTGCTGATGGCACAAACTGAAGAACAATTCAAAAATTCAGTACAGCGCTATGAATTATTTACCGGTTCGCGCGACCCTCGAAACCTTTACCTTTATGATAAGCTGGGCTACAAGACTTTTAAGACAGAAAAACACAATGAAGAAATATCGTTTGTCTATATGGAAAAAAGCGTGCGATGATTGCGCAAATTTTGCCTTTATGGAGGGAAAATGGCTTATTCAGAAATATTGTTAAATATAGACGAAGGCATCGCGACAATAACTCTCAACAGGCCCGAGGCGATGAATAGCTGGACGCAACAAATGGCGCGTGAGTTGGGTAGCGCCATGTACTCATTGGACAGGGATGATTCCGTCCGCGCTGTTGTGGTAACCGGAGCCGGTTCGGCATTCTGTGCCGGCGCGGATTTAAGCGGCCAGACCGCCTTCCAGCTGGGAGAAACCGAGGATGAAGAAACGCGCCGTGATTCTCTTGCTTTTCCTGCCGTCATGCCCTGGCAGATAAGAAAGCCGGTGATTGCGGCCATTAATGGACATGCCATCGGTGTCGGCATTACCTATGCCATGAATTGCGACATACGTTTTGTGGCGGAAGATGCAAAGATACAATTCGCTTTTGTGCGCCGGGGAATCACACCGGAACTTTCTTCCCATGTGATCGTGGCAAGGGTAGCCGGCCTATCACGCGCGGCTGACCTGATGCTTACCGGAAGGATGATTAAAGGACGTGAGCTTGCCGAAATGGGGTTGGCTTCACAGGCCCTGCCCGCGGATAAAGTACTTCCTGCCGCACTGGAGCGGGCACGGGAATTTCATAAGGCGGCGCCGGTATCCGTGGCGATTTCCAAGCGTCTGCTCTGGGAGGGGCTCACTTCTTCTGTCACCGATATTGACGCGAAAGAATTCCGGATTTTCGAATGGATCTGTACACAGCCCGACGCGTTCGAAGGGGTTGACTCTTTTCTAAAAAAGCGGGAACCCCAATGGAAAATGTCGGCCAGCCATGATTTTCCAGATTTATTTAAATAGAAAAAAGATAAATTGGGATATTTGGGTTATTGAAAAACCCCTCTGTTTTGGGGCTGTTCAAAAATGTTCAGATGCAAGGCGCGCAAAAAACCGAACTGCGAGGCGTATATGGATATACGTTGAGCAGTGCGGTTTGCAGGGCAACACCACCTGAAGGTGGGACCCAGCAGACGTGTGCCCTTTAGGGTATAAGCGTTTTTCAACAGCCCCATATTATGTTTTCTTTTGGGGACCAAGCCACGGCCTGGTGTTATCCAAAAGATAATCGTTGCTGTTCTCTATCATGCATTCCGGGCAAAGATGAACCATCATCCCGCTTTCGACATGCCTGACATTCAGTAGCATTGGCGCGTTTTGATTGCAGCAAAAGCATTTATCCGCAACATCATTTTTATGAAAACGATAGCTTTCTTCATCGTAGTATTTCATAAAGATTCTCTTTTCAACTTATTATGAGTATACCTGAAATGCACGATTCTTCAAATGGATTAGCAAACTTGCCCTGAATTATTTTTGGAAGTGTTTATACTGGCGGGAAATGTTAGCACAAACGTCGTTCCCTCTCCTTCCTTTGACGAAACCGCAATACTGCCATTGTGGGATTCCATTATTTTTTTGCAGAAAGTCAATCCCAGACCTGAACTGCTTTGTTTATCATTTTTTCCGCCGCATCGGAAAAAAGGCTCAAAAATTAACAAAAGTTTATCTGAGGGAATGCCCCTCCCTGTATCCGCTATGCTCACGGTGATGTAATATTCGTCGTTTTGAGCTTTAACAGTTATCTTGCCTCCGTTCGGAGTGTATTTTGTCGCGTTGCCGATGACATTGGTAAATACCCGTACCAGACTTTCCGCGTCTCCTGTTATCTGGGGTAATTTTTTGCTAATGCTTGTTTCCAGAGAAATTCCCTTTTTCTTGCAGAGGGGGGTCATTTCCTCCACGCTCCGGGAAATAATGGAAGCCAGGCTTAAAGAAGCTTTCTGCTGCGCAAGCGTTCCATTCTCTATACGGCTGATATCCAGCCAGTGTTCAACCATTTCCTCGAGATTCTGAATACGTTTTCTGCATCGTTCAATGATTTCCCTGACATCTTTATCGAAGCGGTCTCCCGCTATTTCCTTGAGCGCCTCAATGTATTGCCGGATAACGACAAGCGGCGAACGCATTTCGTGGCTTACGAAGGTGATGAAGTTCTTTGTCATCTGCTCTTTTTCTTCTTTGAGCTTCTTGGTTTCGATTTTGAGGTTGCGGTGGTCTAACCCTCGCTTTGTCAGCGCTCTTAATTGATCGGGGTTGAATGGTTTGGGCAGGTAGTCGTAAGCCCCTTTTTGTATCGCTTCAACCGCCGAAACAATGCTGGCGAATCCTGTGATCATGACAAGAACAATATCAGGTAAGTCCCGGGCAAGGATTTCAATAATTTCCATGCCCGACATATGAGGCATTTTAAGGTCAACAAAAGCCATAGCGGGCATGCGCTCACGCGCCAGTTTGATACCCTCATCTCCCTGCTCGGCCGTAAGCACGGCGTAGCCGCACTTTTCCAGTACTTGCCTGCACCCATCCCGCAGAGCTTCTTCGTCATCTATTACAAGAATCAAAGGCTTTTCAGGTGTATTTGACATTTTATTTGCCGCTCAGTTCCTGAGCTATCATTCTGAGGAGATCATCCGCCTTTATGGGTTTATGCAAAACCTTGTTCACTTTGGGAAATTCCGGGGGAGGTTCGAACGAATTGTAAGGCCCTTGAAGATCGACAGCGCTCAGCATGAAAAGAGGCGTCTCCTTTCCCGTATCGGTTGCCCGGATTTTGTTCAATACCGAGAATCCCTCGCCCCAGGTTTCCATCATCATGTCGATGATAGCCAGGTCCGGATTTATGGATTTCCACATATCCACGCCGGTCTTTCCATCTTCCGCCATAAATACCTCGTATCCGCCCTTCTCCAGTATAAGCTTGGTGGCGAATAAAAAGTCTTTGTCATCGTCTATTAGGAGTATTTTCTTCTTAATCGTCATAAGCAAACACCTCCATAATACTTTTACTAATTATATGAGCAAGGATAATGCCAGATTGTAACATATTGATTTATTTATGAATATTATAAAAAACGGGTCGGAGAAATCATTTTGAGGGGTAAAATACCCCCTCTGTCACTGCGCTGTCTTAATACCATAGTTACGCATTTTGATCCTCAGTGTCTTTCTGTCGATGCCGAGGAATTTTGCCGTTTTATTGATTTGAAAATGAAAGTGGCTGAGAGCTTTTTCGATGTGTTCTTTTTCGACATCGACCAAAGTCACCCTTCCCGATGAAGAATCCACTACCGGCGCCTTCGCGCCTTCGCCCTGACCATAGTAAAAAATATCGGATAAATTCACTGTTTCGTGGTCGCTAAGGACGCATAAACGCTCAATTGTATTTTTCAATTCCCGGACATTCCCCGGCCATTTGTATGACAGCAGTGATTTTTTTGCCTCTTCCGAAAGGCACCTCACTTTGCTCTTATGTTTTTTTTGATAAAAATCGAGATAATGCTCGGCGATAGGAAGGATATCGGCCTTGTGTTCCTTCAGTGGTTTTATATCCAAGGGAACGACGGAAAGCCGGTAAAACAGGTCTTCCCTGAATTTTCCCGCCGCGATTTCCACATGCAAATCCGTGTTGGTCGCTGCGATTAACCTTACATCCACCTTTTCCGGAGAGGATTTGCCGACGCGCGGCACTTCCTGCTCCTGAATTACCCGCAATAACTTTGCTTGTATATTGAGGCTGATGTTGGAAATTTCGTCGAGGAATAAGGTTCCTTTATCCGCCATCTGGAAACGGCCTTCTCGCGATTCCGTGGCGCCGCTGAAGGCCCCTTTGACGTGGCCGAACAGTTCGCTTTCCATCAGGCTCTCGGCGAGCGAAGAACAATCAACCGGAATAAAGGGCCTGTCGGCCCGTTTGCTTAATTGATGAATCGTGCGCGCGACAAGTTCCTTTCCGGTGCCGCTTACCCCCGTGATTAAAACAGTGCTGTCGGTCTGCGCGATACGCTTAATTGAATCTTTAAGCTCTTTCATGTAGTCGCTGGATCCGATTAACACGGAAAGATCTTTTTCATTATAATACAGCTCATCTCCTTTTAACGCGCCCGTCACCGCTTCCCTGAGTTCAGCCGCAGAATATGGTTTTGGGAGAAAATTGAATGCGCCGTGACGCATCGCCTCAACAGCCAATGGTATTGTCCCGTATCCGGTGATGATTATAACCTTAGCGGAAACACTATTTTCTTCTTTTAGTTTTTTCAGGATATCCATCCCGCTTACTTTGGGCATCCTGACATCCAGCAAAATCAAGTCATAGGAGTCACTCTGCGCCATCTGAAGACCTTTTGCCGCCTCACCTGTAGTATCGACATGATATCCTTTACGCGTAAGAATTTGCCGACATCCGTCCCGGATGGATTCTTCATCATCAATAATCAGAATTTTTTTGCTTTTGTTTGCCGCTTCTTTCACTTGACCCCTTAAATACAATTATCCGGAAATCCAATCTTGTTCCAGCATTTTTTGTCATTCTTCTTATGTCATTTTTAAAATATTATCGGCGGAAAATGCTATGATATTTCATTGGATTATGCAAGAGAAAGCTTCAGGGCACGGCACGATTTCTCAGGTGATTGTTTGTAGGCGGTTCAATCGCAGATGGCATTATTACCTGTTGAATTGTTTTTCCCATCGTACACGGGTAAGCATATAATAAAAGTAGTACCTTTTCCCGGTTTACATTCCACATCTATAGTGCCGTTGTGTTTTTGAATAATTCCATAAGCGATGGAAAGTCCCAGTCCGGTTCCCTGGCCCGGTTCTTTCGTTGTAAAGAACGGTTCAAAGATGTGGGAAATAAGTTCTTTATCTACTCCTTTACCCGTGTCCGATATGGAAATTCTAATGGAGTTGTTTTTGCTCAATTCAGACACGATCGTCAGCTTTCCGCCGCCTTTCATGGCGTCTGCCGCATTGATGAACAGATTCAGAAAAACCTCTTCCAGCCTGGATACATCACCCTTCACTCCGGGAAGATTATCCGCCAGCCGAATATCTATTTCTATTCCATGAAACATGGATTGGTCTCTTACCAGCTTGAGAGAAGTATTGATGATCTGATTTATTTGCAAGGGAACCATTTCGCCTGTCGGCGTTCTGGCAAAATCCAGCAGGCTCTGAACAATTTCTTTACAACGGTTCGTTTGATAAATTACTTTCTGAATGTTTTCCCGCAAGGGGCTATCTTCCTCAATTTCCTCCAAAACTATACTGCTGTACAAAAGAATTCCACCCAGAGGATTGTTGATTTCATGAGCGACACCCGCCGCCATTTCTCCCAGAGCGGTTAGTTTTTCAGTTTTTGCGAGATGTTGATGTATTTTCTGCAATTGATCATTATGATCTTTGAGGGATCTGGCCATGTCGTTGAAGGCTTCATCAAGAATATCGAACCCAGATATTTTATCGGGTGATAGTTTATAGTCCAGGTTGCCGGAGGCAATTGCTTCCGTAGCTTTCTTGAGAATACGTATTCTCTTGATAATGGTATTGCCCAGACGAAGGGAAATAATAAACGCGATGAGCATGCCATAGATTGTTATCCCTATGCTCATCCAGATCAGCTCCCATTTTATATCCCGGTATTTGGCTTCAAGAATCCCCGTAAAAAGAACGCCGACGAGCTTTTTATCCATATTGAAAATCGGGGTATATGTTGTAATATACCAATCATGCACGACAAAAGCCCTTCCCACCCAGTCCTTTCCTTCAATAATGACCTGATCATAGACCTTTTTCGAAAGAATAGTACCGATGGCCCTTTTGTTATCCTTCGTCATAACATTGGTGGATATGCGCACTCCCTCTTGAAATATGGTGGCCACGCCCATTTCCTGGCTTTTGTATTTTTCGCCGTGATACACGGTCTCTTTTATCTTATCAACTATGTCGTTGTCCTTGTTAATTAGAACGCCTCCTACCAGTACACCCAACAACGCGTTGGTATTTCTATCCATTACCGGATAGACGGCTTTCATGACCATGCCTTCCGAAAGCTTTTCTTCCTTGATCTCGGCAGATAAAGGCGTCTTCACAATGTCCGTTTTCGCCCGGTCCGCAAGCGCGGGGTTTTCCCTTAAAATATTTTTAATAGACATAAGTTCGGTTGAGGAGAGGGGAATCTTTTTTTCTATACACTTTTTGACAAGGGGATCTTTAAGGAGGTTGTCTCCGTCTACTGCCGGATTAGCCGCTCGGTACAATACTTTTCCACCTGTATCCACAACAGTCAACATATCGAGAATAGCATTATCGTTACCATGCTGTGTTCCCGTCCCTCTTCGAATGAGTCCTTTAAGATATGCCATGCCGGCTATATCATCCCCGTCGATAAGTTCCTGCAGATCAGAGCCCTCGGCGGCGAACTGAATCAGGGATATAACTTTATCGAGCTTACTGTTATAGATCAGCTTGGCCGTATTGATATCCAGGCGCACCCTGTTTTGCACTTCCGCAATGGTGCTCT
>Ga0154900_1021_pt1 | contig 11926 bp, 14 predicted proteins | sample Rifle2008BG19ft_FD_105872 | JGI IMG/M metagenome (GOLD analysis project Ga0154900, IMG submission 105872) | Deltaproteobacteria bacterium RBG_19FT_COMBO_43_11
CGCAGTTACTGGGAAATTCTGCGTTCCAAGTTAGGCTGGGGCGGCTTACCTTCGCAAGCAGGGGAAAAGAAAAATGCTTAATGACCTGAGCATTAAAAACTTCGCCATCATTGACGAACTCCAGGTTTCCTTTGGCGAAGGACTGAATGTCATTTCCGGTGAAACCGGTGCCGGAAAGTCGATAATCATCGGCGCAGTAAGCCTGCTTTTAGGCGACAGAGCTACAGCGGACATGATTCGAACACAGGCGGACGCGGCAGCCGTGGAAGCGCTCTTTGATATAAGCGCCAACAAACAACTGCAGGAAAAAATAGCGTCTATGGGTTTTAATGCAACGGAGGAAATGGTTATTCGCCGGGTAATTTCACGCACCGGTAAAAATAAAGCTCTGGTCAACGGCCAAATGGCCACTCTGGCGAATCTCGCGGCCATCAGCGAATCGTTGATTAATATTTGCGGCCAGCATGAACATCAATTAATTCTTAATGCCGCGAATCACATTGACATTCTCGATGAATTCGGCGGATGCCTTGACCTGCGTGCCGCTTACGCCGAGGAGTATCATCGATACCGGGGAATTCGGGCGCAAATAGAAAAAATGGAAAATTTGCGCCGTACTCGTGAAGAAAAAACAGACTTATTTAAATTTTTACTAAAAGAAATTCAGGATATTAATCCGCAACCGACGGAAGACACCAAACTGTCTGATGAAAAAAAAGTTCTCTCTAACGCGCAAAAACTCATGGATTACGCCAACCATGCCTATGATTTGCTTTATGGTGAAAAAGATTCCGCTATCGTTAAATTGAAGGAAGTCCAGAATCAAATAAAAGAAATTAAAATAATTGACCCTAAATTAGGGCTTGCCGAGAAGGATATCGAAAGCAGTTTTATTACATTGCAGGAAGCAGCGCTGACTTTGCGTGATTACAGCAAAAATCTTTTTTTTGATCCGGAAAGGCTGGCGGCCATTGACGAGCGCCTGGAGTTATTAGGCCGGCTTAAACGCAAACATGGTGGTTCTTTGGAAAGTGTTCTGAGCAAAAAACTGGAGATAGAAGAAGAACTGAAGCAGGCATTTTCCGTAGAAGAAGACTTGGAAAAGCTTGTCGGGGAAGAAATAGCCATCAAAGAGAGTTTGACAAAAAAGGCTTTAAATCTTTCTATTCGAAGAGGGGAAGTGGCGGCCAAAATGAAAGAGTCCGTGGATAAAGAAATACACGCGCTAAACATGCCACATGCTTCTTTTTCGGTTAATTTTGTAAAAAGCGCCGCCGATAAAAAGGCTGAATCTTTTGGTGAAAAAGGCGGCGATGAAATTGAATTTTATCTGGCGGCAAATGCCGGTGAAGAACTAAAGCCGCTAAACAAGATTGCTTCAGGCGGTGAATTATCGCGCATCGTTTTGGCGCTTAAAAATGTTTTGTCGCGCACAGGTTCAGTAGCGACTATTATCTTCGATGAAGTGGATAACGGTATTGGCGGAGCCACGGCGGAAATTGTAGGCAGGAAATTAAAAGAAGTATCCGCCAATCATCAAGTTATTTGTATTACTCACTTACCCCAAATCGCCTGTTATGGAGATGACCACTTACATGTCTCCAAAAAAGTCATGAAAGGCAGAACGACTACAATTGTAGCGAAACTTGATGACAAACAGAAAATTGAAGAAATCAGCCGTATGCTCGGCGGCGTTGACGTAACCGAAACAACACGTGAGCATGCCCGCGAGATGATGAAAGGTTCCCAGACATCAGGCGCAGACAATTGCAGGGATGGAAAATGCTGAGAAAAGCGCGTATTGACGATGTGAAAACAATTCACCGCGTGATAAATTTATCGGCGGGGAAGGGTGAAATGTTGCCGCGTTCTTTAATGGACATTTATAATTCTTTGCGGGATTTTTTTGTTTATTACGATGAAGATAAATCGACAGTGGCCGGTGTTTGTGCGATGAATATCATTTGGGAAAACCTGGCGGAAATCCGCTCGCTTTATGTTGATGAAAATTACCGGAATAAAGGCATCGGCAAAGAACTTGTGGAGGCCTGTATTTCCGAAGCTATTACCCTGGGCCTTTTTAAAGTATTTACTCTTACCTACAGGCGGGATCTGTTTGCCAAGCTGGGTTTTAATGAAGTTGATAGAGCAACGCTGCCGGAGAAGATTTGGTCGGATTGCTTCCGCTGTTCCAAATATCCCGATTACTGCGATGAAATAGCGATGATTATGGAACTATGAAATGCTGGCGAAATATTATCCGATTGATAATAATTGCTGTTAGCCTTGCCGGGTGTATGCGGGCCCTGCCGACGGTGCCTTCACCGCCGCCGGCAAAACCTCTGGCGCCCTTTTCCCTTGTTAACGCCGAGGAAATTAATTTTTCCGATGATCTCGATTTAACCTCTCTCGATCTGGCTATTGAACGTAGCATTAAATATTATGAGAATTCCGGAAAGGATAAAATTTACCGTATCGCGGATAGATTAATCGACGCGGGTAAATTAAAAGAAACACTCATCGCGTTTAGTGAGATTATGCGGCAATCCGCAAACGCCGAAGATTTAACTAGAAGAATCGTCGCTGACTTTGATATCTATTTAGTGGCAGGCGCTGACGCGGACTGCAAAGCGCTGTTTACTGGATACTATGAACCCCTTCTTTACGGATCGCGTGTGCGCACCGAAAAATACAAATATCCTCTTTACCGGACGCCATCTGATTTGATGGTGAAACCTTCAACGCAAAATGAAAACGTAATCGGCCGGATGAAAAACGGTGAGTTTGCCCCTTATTTCAGCCGCGAAGAAATTGATGTGGAAGGCGTTTTGCTGGGCCGTGGTTTGGAGCTTCTGTGGGTTGATGATCCCGTTGAGTTGTTTTCTCTGCATATCCAGGGTTCCGGAAAAATAAAACTAGAAGATGGAACTCTATTAACGGTCAGTTACGCGCAGAATAACGGCCGGCCGTTTCGTTCCGTAACCAGGATTATGCTGGATAGCGGAAAAATTAGCGGTAGCGACGCATCCTACCGCAATTTTAAAATGTTTTTAAAGGGAAAGAGTGATCAAGGGCTCTACGAAATTCTGAGTCATAATGAAAGATATATATTTTTTCGCTTTGTAGATGGTGAGCCGTTAGGGTCTTTGGGCGAGCCGGTAACTCCAGACAGATCAATTGCCACCGATCCGGATTTTTTCCCGGAAGGCGCATTGGCCTTTATCCGTTTGCGTAAACCCGTATTTGACGCCGCGGGCAATGTTTTGCAGAGGGTTCCATTTTCGCGTTTTGTATTGAGCCAGGATAAAGGTTCAGCCATAAAAGGCCCCGCCCGGGTGGATTTATTCTGCGGCTTTGGCCAGAAAGCGCAGACCACTGCCGGTAGTCTTAAGGAAAAAGGGGAGCTGTATTTATTGATAAAAAAATGAAGAGCTTTTTTAATAGATTTTCTTTTTGCTCAAAGATGCTTAATTATTTTGTTCCGTGAAAAATATCGCGCAACGTTATTTCGTCCGTGGCGTAAAGGACGGCACGCTCCAGCGCATCTTCCCGAAAACGATGAATTTTGATGTATTCTGGATCGTTAGCCATCTTAAGAAATGCTTTGCGGGAGGGATAACGCACAAGCATTAAGACATCCCAGCTTTCAGCGCCGTTCAAGAGCTCCTTCGGCTGGCTTAAAAAAAGAAGTTTCGCGCCGACGCCTTCCACAAACCTGTTGGCCTCCTTGGTATAGCGGGTGTAAGATTGTCTACCTCCCTCTTTCTTGAATTTCAGAAGATTCAGCATAACGAATGGTTCATTATTAGGGTTTTGAACCAACTCTTTCAGCTGATCCGTATTCATATTTACATCGCTCATATTGTTTAACCTCTCTTTCCTGAAATCAGCAATTTACTTATACCATATTCCAGCTATGGATTTTTCGTTTTTTCGCGAAGGTAACAGCGCGGATCTTCCGCCAGGTAATCTCCGCTGTAGGCATGGGCGCGGCCGCGACAGCCGCCGCAAACCGTTTTATAATTGCATTCACCGCAGATGCCTTTTAACTTCTCCTCCCGGCGGCGCAAATTATGAAATATCTCTGATTCGTAATAAATTTCGTCGAAACTCATCCCGCGTATATTGCCGCCGCTCACTTCCACAAAGGGACACGGCCAGACGTCGCCGTTGGCTTTAATGTAAACAAAGCCCCGTCCCGCGGCGCAGCCGTGGAAGACTTTGCCCGCGAGCTTTAACATCAGACCATCCCGGATGCCTTTTTTTTCCAGAATATAAGGCCAATATTGAGGGCCCGCCACCGGTTCAATAATGGTTTTGGCGATTTGTTGTTTTTGCGCGATAAGTTCGCTCAAGTATTTATTGGCGGTTTTTTTCAAAGTAGCTTTTTCGATTTTTCCCCCGCGGCCGACGGCGACAAGCTGATACATTAGCATGATGCCGGCGCCGCAATTGTCGGTAAAATCTATCAACTCCGGTAAGTGCGACATATTATATTCCATGGCTGTGGTGTTGATTTGCAGAAGTATCCCCGCTTTTTTCGTGGCTTCAATCGCTCTTAGCGCCAGTTCAAAAGCGCCGGGTTTATTTCTCACAAAGTCATGAATTTCAGCATTGGCCGCGTCAATACTGATGGCGTTGCAAACGACGCCGTGCTCCTTGAGCTTAAAAGCCATTTCTTCGTTGATTAATGTGCCGTTAGTGGCAATAATATTAGCAAGCCCCGCCTGCTGGGAATGTCTGAGCAAAGTGAAAATATCCGGTCTTACCAGTGGTTCGCCTCCGGTATAAATCAAAGTGCGAAATTTGTTGTTTTCCGCCAGCATATCAATAAGCTTTTTTCCTTCATCAGTGGAAAGTTCGTCAGGGTGAGCTTTGTCGCTTACCGCGTGACAATGAATACATTTCAAATTGCACGCGCTCGTGACTTCCCAAACCGGATGACCGGGATAACCGATACAGCCCATGCCCAAAGAGCCGTTAGCAACCTGTATGGATTTAAAGCCATGATGAATGAGCCATCCCGGAAAATGTCGCCACCGGTTCAAATATCCCATGAGCAAAACGCTGCCCATTTGTCTTAGCAAAAGAGAAGGGGGGTTATAGAATGCTTTTACTTTATTTTTAGTTTTCATTAGATATAAGCCAGAATAAAAGTCAGGGAAGTGCCCAGGTTGACGGCAATATTCAGACCGCATAGAATTTCCAAAATTTTCCGGTCTTCATACTTGCCGCGAAACATCATCACCACGGTGAATAACGAAACAATAAATATGGGCATATAAAAATATAGGATTTTGAAAGGAACGCCCCATAAAGGCGAGGCAAGCATGGCCGCTGCAGCGAGCAAGGAAAAAGTCACATAAATAATCATGCCGGTATTTTTGCCCGCGCGATTGAGCAAATTTCTTTTCCCGGCAAACTTATCGGCTTGATAATCAGGGAATTCGTTGAGCAAGATAACGTTAAAGATGGTCAAGCCGATGGGAATAGACAGCCAGTGAATGATGGGGTGAATCGTCGCGGTTTGAATGTAGTAAGCGGAAGCGACAGGCAGCCAGCCGTAGCAAAAGCCGATAAAGACCTCTCCAAAGCCTCGCTCCACGAGCCTTATCGGCTTGGTGGAATAAAAGAAACCGGGAAAAGCGCCTAGACAGCCCAGGAGCAGTGTATAGGTACCGGTTTTAAAATAAAACTGTAAGGTGAGTCCGATGAATCCGGCGATAGTGAAGGAAATAATACTCGTCCAAAACGGAACCGCACGGGGAAGCTTTCCTTCTTGAATAATGCCTGAGCCCCCGGAAAAGTTGCTTCTATAAGAGCGATGCGATATCTCATCTTCCCGATAGTCGAAATATTCACCGGCATGGTATGTGGAAAGCATGATGAGAATTACCCCGAAGATACCCAGAATAAAAATTATAGCGCTAAACGAGGTTGTAAATTTGTAGGCGAGGACAGTTCCTAAGATAAAAGGCAGTATTCCTACTGTATGAAAAGGAGGCCGGGAAAGGCCAAACCATCCGCTCAATATTTCTCTGATGGAATATCGCATAGGCAACCCGTGGTTTTGCGGCGCTTTACTAACATAAAGGATGTTTTTTGTCAAAGATGTATGATCACCCTTTAAAAAGTGTTGCTATTTTTGAGGCAGAAGTATGCCCTGGGGGGTATTTTGAATATTTTTTATTGCAGCTTATTTTTATTAGTGAAACTCCAATTACGAAAGCGAAGGGTATAATACCCCGTAGCGAGCTCACGAGTCATTTTCTAAAGCTTGCTTTGGGCTTCATGCCCGTGATTCACGGTTTATTGTTCAGGTTTTGCTTTGTTTAGTTTCTTTACCATATAATTTTTCTCCGATTGTGTCGAAAATATTTAACGCATCCGTGAGGCATAAACACGTAAATTTGCGTGTGTAAAATTGTTGACAAAAGACAACTATTTTTCTTGCTTGTTAAATTTTTTTGTGTTACGCGTAGCGCACATTTGAGAGTAAGTTACCGCTCTAAACGTTTAGCCAGAAAGGATTTGGCGAAGTTAATCGTTTGCGGCGGTTGTTCATTTTTGGTTCAGAGCTTGCCATGATTTTTAGTGTGATTTCTTATCAAGCGAAATAAAAGTAATTAGAGGTTCGGGCATTATTTTAGTCAAGATTCAAGCGCTTTAAGTTTATTTAAGGCCGCAAAGGCGGTTAATTATAGAACATATTACATTTAATTTTATGAAAGGGGGCATTTAAAGAATGACAAAAGCAGATTTGGTCGATGTTATGGCAAAAGAAGCGGATATTACCAAAGCAGCAGCAGCAATGGCTCTGGATGCTTACGTTGATGCAGTAACAAAAGAACTTAAAAAGGGCGGCAAGATCGGCCTGGTAGGTTTCGGCACATTCTCCGTGTCAAAAAGAAAAGCCAGAGAAGGCAGGAATCCTCAAACCGGTACAACCATCAAGATTCCCGCGAAGAAAGTTGTAAAGTTCAAGGCCGGCAAGGAACTGGCTGACAAAGTTAAGTAGTAAATTATTAAGTCATTATCGAAGTGGGGCCTCCGCATTATTATAATGATCAATCGGAGGCCTCAATGCATTTATCTTAGTTTTATTATCGGCAAGGAGTTTTGTCTTGGCACTAAGAAGAATTCTTAGCGGAATGCGCCCTACCGGAAAACTGCATTTAGGAAATTTACACGGCGCATTGGGAAATTGGATTGAATTGCAAAATAGCGGCAACTATGATTGTTTTTATTTTGTTGCCGATTGGCATGCCTTTACCAGTGAATATAGTTCGACGGAAGGTATTAGGGATAATATAACTGCTATAGTGATTGACTGGCTTAGCGCAGGTCTTGATCCTCAGAAAAGCACTCTCTTTGTGCAATCGGCGATAAAGGAACATGCCGAGCTGTTTCTGTTGCTTTCGATGATTACTCCGCTGGCCTGGCTGGAGCGCAATCCTACCTATAAGGAAATGAAGGCCGAACTGGCCAATAAGGATTTATCCACTTTTGGTTTTTTGGGTTATCCGGTGTTGCAGGCGGCGGATATAATCATGTATAAAGCTTACGGCGTTCCGGTGGGAGTTGACCAGCTGCCCCATGTGGAGCTTACCCGTGAAATCGCCCGCCGTTTTAATTTCCTCTACAAAGAAATTTTCCCCATTCCGGAACCTTTGTTGGCGGATGTGCCCAAGCTTTTGGGTATTGATGGAAGAAAGATGAGCAAATCATACGATAATTCCATTTATATCAGTGATCGCGGCAAAGAGTTGCGTCAGAAGATATCCGCCATGTTTACCGATCCTCAACGTGTGAAAAAAAACGATCCGGGTAATCCTGAAATATGCAATGTCTTCACTTTTCACGGACTATATTCGCTATCCGATACGGTCAAGGAAATTGATGTCGGATGCCGGAAGGCGGCTATCGGTTGCACTGATTGTAAAAAAATGCTCGCCTCGCGTGTCGCCGAAGTGATGCAGCCGATTCATGAACGCATTGATTATTACATTAATCATCTTGATGAAATCAAAGCCATCATAGAGGAAGGCAACAAAAAAGCGACAAAGATAGCACGGCAGACAATGGATGAAGTCCGTGATGCGGTTAAAATCTGATTCGGCCGTATGTTTATGAACGAAGAACAGACAACAGATTATGCCATCAAACTTGATATTTTTGAAGGTCCGCTTGACCTGCTTCTATACCTGATTAAAAAAAATGAAATTGATATCTATAATATTCCCGTCGCTCTGATTACAGAGCAGTATCTTCAGTATCTCAAAATGATTAAATCACTCAATCTCGATTTGGCCGGCGAGTATTTGGTCATGGCCTCAACCCTTATTCACATCAAATCAAGAATGCTTTTGCCGGAACCGGAGGAGCCGGAAGAAGAAGAGGAAGACCCTCGCGCCGAATTAGTCCGGCAGCTTTTGGAGTATAAAGCCTTTAAAGAAGCCGCGGCCAATTTATCCCAAAGGCCAATTCTGGAGCGCGATGTGTTTACCCGCGCGGCTTTTTTACCGGAAGAAATTGAAAAGTTGCCTCCGGGCGAAGAAGAACTTATTGAAGTAAGCATTTTTGAACTTATCGAGGCTTTTCATCGCCTGGTCACGCGCATCGATAGAAAAGAACTGTTGGAAATTGACCTGGAAAAGATGTCGGTTACTGATATAATCAATGATATATTAGAAAGACTTTCCAACGAAAAAAACCTGACCTTTGAAGAGTTGCTGGGAGAAAGAAAAGAGCGTTGGCGCGTTATTTATACTTTTTTAGCTTTGCTGGAGTTAATTAAGCTCAAAATGGTTAAAGCCTATCAAACTTCGGCTTTTGGTGTAATCCGGATATTTCCGGCTGTGGAGTCATAGATGGAAAATATCAAAGCAATAATTGAAGCCCTGATTTTAGCGTCAGAGGTGCCGGTAGTTTTGGAAAAAATATGTTTGGTCCTTCCGGAAATAGAAAAAACACAAATCAAGGAAACACTCGATAATCTTATGGCGGAATATAATGAGCGCGCCGGCGGGATTTGTTTGCAGGAGGTTGCCGGCGGTTATCAATTCCGGACACGTCCCGAATTGGGGCATTGGGTAAAAAAACTAAAAGGGACAAAACCAGCTTCTTTATCTCTCGCGGCGATGGAAACGCTGGCTATTGTTGCTTATCGACAGCCGGTTGTGAAATCGGAAATTGAAAGCATTCGCGGTGTGGATGTGAGCTATCTGCTCAAGGGACTTTTGGAAAAGAAGCTTGTGCGCATTGTCGGGCGCAAAGATGTACCCGGCAAACCAATCATTTACGGAACCACGAAAAAGTTTCTGGAAGTCTTTAACCTGAAGGATCTCTCGGAACTGCCCACTTTGCGCGAACTTAAAGAACTCAACGAACCGCAGGAAACCAGCGAAGAATTATCCGGTTCATGAAAGAACGCTTGCAAAAAATTATCTCCGCCGCCGGCATTACTTCGCGCCGCCACGCGGAAAAACTTATCATTGCCGGGCGGGTGAGCGTCAACGGCATAATTGTAAAGGAACTCGGAACTAAAGCGGACGCCGCGAAAGATGTTATCAGGGTTGAAGGAAATGTTATTTCTGCCGAGAAAACCAATTTCTATATTGCTTTAAATAAACCGGCCGGATTTGTCACAACTCTTTCCGATCCCCAAAAAAGGCCTACCATTGTGGATTTGCTGGCCGATGTGTCAGAGAGGGTTTACCCTGTAGGGAGGCTTGATTACGATTCCGCGGGACTTTTGCTTTTAACAAATGATGGTGATTTCGCGCAAAAAGTCCAGCATCCCCGCTTTCAAATACTCAAAGTTTACAGGGTCAAAATTCAAGGACGTCCGTCCAAAGAAGAATTAAAAAAGTTAAGTAAGGGCATTAAATTGCCCGACGGCGTCTTCAAACCGGAAAATATCCAGATAGAAAAGTTCAATGAGCGAAGTTGTTGGTTGCGGCTTACACTCAAAGAGGGAAAAAATAGAATAATTAGGAGAGGTTTTGAAGCCGCCGGCCGCCGGGTAAGCCGTCTCGTGCGCGAATCAATCGGTACTGTTGTGCTGGGTTCGCTTAAGGAAGGTTCCTGGCGAAATTTGACAAAAAAAGAAATAATAAGTTTGCTCAATTCGGCGCTTGTTGAAAAAAGGTAAAATTTTCTTGACATTCGCCGGAAAATAAATAATAACATCAAACACGTGGAAATAATCACATTGCTATTATAAGGCAATAAATTTTTGTAAACAGTTTTTAGGAGGAGCTATGAACAAATCCGATCTGATTGAAGCTTTGAGTAATAAGCTCAACTTAACCGAAAAAAAAGCAATTGACGTTGTTAATCTTGTTTTTAAAGGTTTTACCGATGAGTTGAGAAAAGGCGGCCGTATTGAAATTAGAGGCTTCGGCAGTTTCGTCGTTAAAAAATATGGCGCCTACACGGGAAGGAATCCTAAAACCGGCACTAAAATCCAGGTGGAACCAAAAAAATTACCCTTCTTTAAAGTAGGAAAAGAGTTAAAGGATAGAGTTGATAAGAAAAAATAGCGCTCCCTTCCTGTTTAAATAAAATAAAAAAGGGGACTTGAGCCAAGTCCCCTTTTCGTCGTTCATTGCTATAGTTTGTTTAAATTAGCCCAGATTAGAATTAACGAAATCCCAGTTAATCAAATTTTGAATAACAGCGGCAAGATAATCCGGCCTGCGGTTTTGATAATCCAGATAATAAGCGTGTTCCCATACATCAATGGTTAAAAGTGGCTTCTGGCCGTGAGCAATAGGCGTATCGGCGTTAGCTGTTTTTGTTATTTTTAATTGTCCGCCCTCCAAAATCAGCCAGGCCCAGCCGCTGCCGAATTGAGTCATACCGGCATTCTTCAATTCTTCGGCAAATTTGTCAAAGCTTCCCCATGCGGCGTTGATTTTCGCGGCGATTGCTCCGGCAGGTGCTCCACCTCCGCCTTTCTTGAGGCATTGCCAATAAAAAGAATGATTCCAAACCTGGGCGGCATTGTTGAAAATGCCCGTTTTTGATGAATCTTTCACGGCAATTTTGATAATTTCTTCCGGTGATTTTTCCGCCAGGTCCGTGCCTTCAATCAGTTTATTTAAGTTATCCACATAAGCTTTGTGATGTTTCCCATAGTGGAAATCCAGAGTATTGGCGCTTATATAAGGCGCCAGCGCCTCTTTAGCGTAAGGTAAATCAGGTAACTTTATAGCCATATTTATTCTCCTTTCTTCATTAGAATAAGTATAGGGTGATATTCTATTTTGTCAAATTTTGAGGAGGTGTTTTTTTTGTTATAATTGACTCATCAATAATCTGTTTTTTATATTTGAGCCAATTTACGTAAATAAAATTGACCGCGGCGAAAATTAATGCGGGCAGCGCGGCTTGTCTATCAAAGATAATAAGGGTTATGCCTCCGGCCAGCGCGTAATTTTTCATAGTGCCCAAAAGAAGAAAAGAAGTAATTTTGTTTTCGGCGGTATGGGAAAACTTACCTGCTTTTAAGATAGCGAAGGCGGCGAGAAAAATAATTGCAAACGCGATTATCGCAATAGAAGATAAATCGGATGACCAATCAATAAGGATGTCTCTATTGTTTGCCGTTATAGCGTAGAATACAATAAAGAAGCAAATATCGATTATTATTCCTCCATATGGTTCAACTATTTTATCCCAATCTTTTTCCACAATGATTCTCGATATGGCCAGAGGAAGAAAAATTAATTCGAAGGCAAGCAGAATGATGCCCGCGTAGTTTAGCGGAATATCTTTAACAAAGCCCAAAACAATTAACGGCGCGATAAGCAGAGCTCCTAAATAAGCGCCCGCCAGCCCGGCAATTGATGAAGGTGCGTCTGCTTTAAATAAGTTACTCAATGGTATAATAGCGATTGCCGGCGGGGCAGCAGCAATCAAC